>VOFK01001485.1_pt1 | contig 15636 bp, 24 predicted proteins | sample 5384121 | NCBI WGS metagenome assembly VOFK01 (sample SAMN12384730, study PRJNA508395) | human gut metagenome | isolation source: healthy gut J | host: Homo sapiens
ATCAGTGTGCTTCGTTCCGGTTACGTATTGCTGTTCTGTTTTATTTTATTCCCTTTGTATCATAACCGGACAAGTTGTTTTTTTTCTATTGTGCGGATTGCCGAATACATTGTAAAACTTGCTGTTTTAGGATATGTTGGGAATAAATTTATGGTTCAAAAATATCATTTTTTTGCAAGGATGCTTTTTATTATGAAAGAAAAATTGCAGACGAAATTTGCCACCGGCAATTCACGCTTGATTTCGGATACATTTGAGTTATACTATTACAGCACCATCGATGTGCCCGGCGTAAAAAGAACATACGCATACGCATTATGAGGTTTTATCTCTTTCTCGAAGGGCGATCTCACTGGAAATCGACGGGTGCTCACACCGACGCCCGGCGATCTTCTTCTGATTCACGCCGATGCCATCATCTGGTGATGCACGACCTGTCTGTGCCGTACCGCCGCTTTGTTTTCTGGGTCAGCGCCGCTTTTGCAGAGCAGCTCCGCGCCGTTCCGCCGACTATGTTTACCTGATGGAATACGCTGCCGAAAATAAGAAATATCTGTTCCCGCTCGATTCCGTCGAGTTCCAGCACGATTCAGTACCGCACCATCCGACTGATTGAGGAAATGCGGTCCGATCATTTTGGAAGAGACGCAGAATTTTTCTCTACGTCAGCGACCTGCTGATGCAGATCAACCGAACGGTGTATGAGCAGCATCACCCGCTCCCGGAAAGCACAGCTCTCGCTGTATGAACAGCTCTGTTTCTATATTGATGAGCACCTGTCCGAGGATCTGTCGCTCGAACGGCTGGCGGCGGAACTTTTTGTGAGCAAATATCACATTGCACACGTTTTCAAGGATGAAATCGGCATATCGATCCACCAGTACATTTCCAAAAAGCGGCTGGCAAGGTGCCGTGAAGCGCTGCTCGGCGATGTACCGGTCACGAAGGTGTATCTGCTGTTCGGATTTCAAGCGACTATTCGAGTTTTTACCGCGCGTTTAAAAGTACGGGATCTCGCCGAAGGATTTTAAAGAACTGCATACCGTTACCAGCGATTAACACGGTCGTTCAAATGCACTGTTTCACTTTTTGGCCCTTTCGGGAGGATTTTTAATATATGTTTTTCGAGATGTGAAGAATTGAGCGGAAAACAATCATATTCTTCAGGATCTTACCGTCTGCATCGACGATGAAAGATACCAGAACGCACAAGGAGATTCTTCCGTGCGCTCGATGAAATCTGTGATGCTGGAATCTGAAGCCGATCCCTGGCTCGATACGAATATTTCGGGTTTAAACGGAGATCGAAAACGCGGTTCACACAGGATAATTTTATTGAATCCCTGGAGTTTGATTATCTGGAAATTCAGATTACAGAGGAATAATGTTCTCTCGTTTTTGCAGCGAATAAAGCAAATGCAAAAGCCGGACATCCGACGGAACCTGGGAAAGCGCTGTGTTCTTACAGTCCCCTGCGGTTCCGTCGGATGTCCGGCTCTTTTTATGTATTTTGTCCCTGGCTTTGTACCCCTTTTATACCACGCGGTTTTCCATGCCGCCTTCCAGGTACGAAGCAATATTTTTCTGCACCAGTCCGATCAGGGCGTGCGGGCTTTCCTTCGATGCCCAGGCGATGTGCGGCGTGATGTACAGGCGGTCGTCGTCCGCCATTTTTTCAGCAACGGACTGTCACTTGCGGATCGGCTCGCTGGAAAGTACATCGAGCGCTGCTCCGGCGATCAGGCCCTCTCGCAGGGGCACAGCAGAGTGTCACGCTCATTCACGACGAGCCGCGCCGACGTTGATCAGAATTGAACGTTCCGCTTCATGTTGGCAAACGTTTTCGATATTCATCAGGTTCTCGGTCGCCTCATTTAACTTGGGGCGTGGATGGAAACCACATCAGAATCCTTCAGCAGACGATAGAGATCGACCCGCTCGTAGTCCGGATCGTCGTGTGCACCGGAGGTGGAGTAATAGATCACACGGCAGCCGAATACCTGTGCAATCGAAGCCACTTTTTTCTGCCGATCGCGCCAAGGCCGATGATGCCCCACGTCTTGCCCTCCAGCTCGGTGAACGGTCTGTCCGGATGCAGGTGAAAGACTGCTGGCGGCGTAGCTGCCGTTTTACGTAATCATCATAATAACGGGTTTTTCTGCCAGAATAGAAGTACATCGCAAAGGTGCTGGGGCCACGCTGACGGTGGAATAGCCGGCGACGTTCGTCACGGCGATGTTGTGGCGCTTCACATAATCGAGATCGTGATCGTTGATTGTTGATTGCGGTGACGCAGATCCAGTTTCAGGTTCTCCCGGCGCCGTGGACAGGGGTGCGGCTGCATGCGCACCTGTTGCAGATGACGATATCCGGCCTCCCGCATCACGCTCCGAGGGCATTCGTCCTCCGTTGTTTTTTCTTTTCATATATACTGTCACTTCTCCAAAACGGGAAAAAGCCGGACAGATCCATGTCCTTTCCCAGTGACTCTGCCTCAAGAATTACAAGTCTCATGTTGGTTCCTCCTTTTGCAGATGATGATTCTGCTTTATCCGGAAAGCAGTGCCGCCTGTCTGTTTTGAAAGACGGCAACTGCCTGAAATATTTTTATCTTAGATACCTGCGGACTGCCGATTCGGAAATATGGTCATGTCGATATGCCATGCTCCCCGGCCTGATCCCCTGGTATTTACACGTATTCGCTGATAATCTCCCCTCATCAGCTTCTCTTCCTCGGGCGTCAGCATTCCGGCAAACCTGCTCTCGGCCGCGGCGGTCTGGCGGATGCCTCCCTGACCTTCGAATCCTCGCTTCTTTTTCGGATCTGCGAACAAGTTCATTCCGCTCTTTGGCGGACTCGCTTCCCGCAGTCTGCGGTTTTGCTTTCGCGCTCCGGTTTCCTGCCTGTGCCATGGTTTCCGCCTCGCACCGGCTGCCGTTCGGTCTGCTGTACGGTTTCCAGCACCGCACTCTGTTTCGTCGCTGCAAACTCATTTTCCAGATAGTCTGTCCAGCCGTTCAGCAGAATTTCCTCTTTTCCGCCGAAATCCAGACAGAGCCGGAAAGACAAGGCCTCCGGCGAGCGCGATACCCGTTCCGAGGTAGCGCATCGCCCGCCTCCATAACGGTATCGGTAGATCGCCCACAGCGGAAGAATCGACAGCGCCAGAACCGTGAGGATCATATTCTGGCTTCCGCGCAGAAGCGTCGGGACTGCCATTCCCGCTGACCTGCCCTGTGCAATCTGGCTGCGCATAAACGCCCCGGCATTCGAAAAGGGATGCGCTTTTCTGACACGTTTCAGCACCGACCTGGTCCATTTCGACTTTGGTTCCTTCAGCCTTCCGAGATCGCGGATGGCCCGGGTGAAACGGTTATTCCAGAACAGGCACCCACACACCGGCGATTTTCCTGCTGCTATCATTGCGTATAAGAACACATTTTGTTTCACACAAAACTCCAGCATTCTTATTCCCCCCCTGACGATTTTTTTGAATTTGCCTGTCATGATCATATGCCGGTGCTCCCGTTCCGTTGCGGTGCATCACGGCGGATGCCCGGCAATTGCGCACAGGATTTCTTCCGCTGGCATATCGGCTTAGTGGAGACGTGTTACAGTTCCCAGGTACCTGGGAACTGTAACATTCGCAGCCATTGAAAATTTTGCTTCGCAAAGGGGCTGTTCACACCACAGATTTTTCTTGCCAGCAAAACAGCAAGTGTTTTACTGCTGAGCAATCCGTAGTGAGCATCTTCTTGTTCCGATGTGCCACAGTATAGCACCCGCCGGAAAAATTTGGAAACAAAAAACGTTCGTCAAATTCTTTGTGATTCTGTGCTTTTTCGCGTGAATTTTTATTTTTCGTTCCTTCAAGGGGACTGCTTTCGTGCCGGTTCGCGTGGTTTCGCTGGTTTCGCCTGCCCGTTTGTCGATTTTTTCTTCTTGCTTTTAGATTACAGGCGTTTACCACCACGTTTCCTGCAAAGCAGAGGTTGACACAGTGGCGGGTGCCTCGCTCTCAAAGGTCGGGTAGTCCATTGTTGCGCTGTCGTCTGCTTTGTCGGAGATGGCGCGGAGTACGACGTATGGAATCTTGTTCAGATAAGCGCCCTGCGCAATCGCAGCGCCCTCCATCTCGGCGCAGGAACCGTTGAATTCCTCGATCAGATGGTTTTTCACTTCTTTGCTGGAAATAAACTGGTCACCGCTGACCACGCGGTCCGCGGGAATACCTGATTTCCGGATTAACTTCCTTGCAGACTTCACTCACCTCTGCGAGGTAACAGCTCGTCTGCCGGGAAGCTTTCAAAACGCCCATCTGCGGAATCTCGCCGAGCGGGTATCCGAAGATGCGCACATCCATATCGTGCTGAACAGCATCGGTCGAGATGACGATATCGCCGATATTGATTTCATTCCGCAGGGAGCCGCAATTCCGGTGTTGATGACACAGTCCACGCCGTAATCATCTACAAGAATCTGCGTGCAGATACGCGGCATTTACTTTACCGATTCCTTTGCGCACAACAACCACTTTTCCGTTCAGGTAACCGTGGTTGAACCCATGGATGCCTTTCGTGCGGAAGTTGTAACATCCGTCATCATTTCTTTAAGCTTGCAACTTCAACTTCCATTGCACCGATAATTCAATTAACTTCATGTTTATGATATCCTCCAATAACTTTACATGTACTCTCCTGATTCTTTCTGTTCTTTTTTATGAAATCATTTTTTGTCAGCGGTCAGCCGCTAAAAGTAAGAACGGAAACTCCGGGAGTCCATTTTCTTTTTCCTTCTGGTTTCTTTTGTAATTCCTGTTACAGTATACAAATAAATTTTGGATCTGTGGTATCTTTTTTCTTTGCTGTTTTTCGTAATCTATGGTATAATACTTGGGAACCGAAGAATTGTGGCTGAAGTTCACGATAAATGTTCTAATTTTTATTCACAAAGGAGATCTTATCGATGGAATATACAACAAAAGGTACCTGTTCCAGAAAAATTCTGTTTGAGGTAGAAGACGGTAAAGTACAACGGCGTAACAGTTCGTGCTAGGCGGATGCATAACAAAACACAGGGTGTGCAAGACTCGTTTGAGGGCATGGACGTAAACGAAGCCATCTCCCGCATGAAGGCATCGACTGCAACGACGCGGGCATCAGCTTGCAAAAAGCACTGAACAGGCTATCCAGAAATAACTTTTTTTACGCTTGCTTTTATTATAATACCTCCCCGGGGAATACTCACCCCAGGGGAGTTTGTAATTTATCCACTTCTGTTTTTTTTTTCTGATGCAGCACAGCTTCCCTGCCGCCTGCTTTCTTCCAGGTTTTTCTTCTATATTAATAGCACAGTCTTTCTTCCAGCCCACCGGACTGCTTTTATCTGTCCCATTTGTCGCGAGAGACTGTTGATCTGATCGGCAAATTTCGAAAGGTCTTTGTTAGCACCGCCTTTGTTTCTTGTAATGACGGGGACAGCCGCTGACCAGCCGCAACGAGACGATCGGAAGACGGCATTTCCGCTGCTTCTCGTGCGCAGTGTTCCCGCGTTTGCCGTTGTTTCCTTCTGGATCGGAATGCCGACGGTTTTTCGATGAATTCATTTTCTTTCAGGTCAAATACCGTGCCGGAGAACGGAGCCATCGCCGGGTAGCGGAATTCGTCCCACAGTTTTTCTGCAAAAATTTCCGTCACTTTATCTTCGCCGTGCGTTACGAAAACGCGGTCCGGTTTTGCCTGCAGACTGCCCGCCCATTTGAGCAGTCCTTCTGATCTGCGTGGCCGCTCATGCCCGGGAACTGGATGATGTGCGCGTTCACATGAACCTCTTCCTGGAACAGTTTCACTTCCCTTCGCGCCTCCGATCAGCGCCCGTCCCAGTGTACCGACGGCCTGATAGCCGACGAAGAGAACCGTACTCTCCTGCCGCCAGAGGTTGTGTTTCAGATGATGCTTGATTCGTCCTGCATCGCACATGCCGCTTCGCGGATATGATGACCTTCGGGGGGTTTCGTTAAAGTTGATGGCTTTCGACTCATCGGATGTAATCGAGAGCTTTAAGCCCGAAACAGAATCGGATTAATGCCCTGCGCAAGCGCAGCTGCATCGGAATCGTAGCACTCTTTCTGGATGATCGCGGAAAATATTGGTTGCCTCAACGGCAAGCGGACTGTCCACGTAAACCGGGAATTCGCCGTGGCCGTGAACCAGATGTTCTGCCTTAATTTCACGAATAAAGTACAGCATCTCCTGCGTTCTTCCAACAGCAAACGACGGGATCACGAGGTTGCCGCCGCGGTCGAGCGTTTCCTGAATGATTTTTTGCCAACTCCGGTATAATCCGGTTTCGGACCGTGGCTCCGGTCACCGTAGGTGGATTCCATAATCACGTAATCAGCGCTCTCCGGTACTCCGGGTCGTTGATCAGCGGCTGATGGATATTTCCGATATCGCCGGAGAAGAGCAGTTTTTTTCGTCACACCGTCCTCTGTCAGCCACAGCTCAATGGATGCGGAGCCGAGCAGATGACCGGCATCGAGGAAACGGATCTGGATGCCGTCCGATAGTGTCACGCTGATGATACGGAATGCCCTCCAGCAAGCGGATCACGCCGAGGGGCGTCCTCCATTGTGTATGGTGTGACGTAATCTTCTTTTCCCGCCCGGCGGTTCTTGCGGTTCCGCCACTCGGCCTCGGCAAGCTGAATGTGTGCGCTGTCGCGGAGCATGATGTCCGAAAGCGCTACCGTCGCCGGAGTCATATAGATTGGGCGCGGAAGCCGTGCGCGCCCAGCAACGGCAGATTTCCGGTGATCGTGTGCGCGTGCGTGATCAATACAAAATCGCTGGGATGCCGGGACCGGAATCGGCTTGTTTTCATAAATATTCGGTCCCTGCTCCATACCGCAGTCCACTAAAACCTTCTTTCCGGCAGCCTCCAGATAATAACAACTGCCCGTCACTTCATGTGTTGCTCCAAGAAATGTAAAGACGCGCATAAGATGCCTCCTGTTCCCGTTTTGTTCGGGGACAAGAACAATGTTGTCACTACGGGTCAGAACACGCGTTATGCGTTTGGCCGTTATCGCGGCCAGCAGTCGTCGTTCTCATGCCAGCATGGTCTTTGACGCGTTGCCGCGAAAATAATCTGAAATTTCTTTTTGTATTTTATGCTTATTCTCTCTTTTTGATTATTATAGCATAATATCTGGCGGATTCCAACGGAATTTTAAAAAGCAGATTGCACAACAATCTTGATATTTTTGTTCAGTTATGGGCATCGGACGCCGGAAGTGCATAGAAAGAGGCACCGGTATTCCTGCAGTAATACCGATGCCTCACTTATCGGGGCCAGCCGATGTTCCGTATGATCACTCACACGCTGAACATAGTAACACATGATGACTCAGATCTGTGTTGTGATTTGGAAAAAGGAATTTCGACGCGTTGAAAATCCTGAAAGATCTGCGTTTTCGTCTTAATATATTCATTGTTATAAGGTTTCTATAGGGGACTGGCCCCGAGGTTTTAAAGGGTGCGGGAGTTGGTGAACTATTTGGTTAAAAATCATTTCCGTTCGTTTTGCTTTTACTCTCTTGTGTCCACTAATATTTATTTCTCTCATTCTTAAGTTTGAATACTTGTAAAGCTCTTGTTTATCCAATATAGATGCCGTCGGTTCTACTTCCACCATTTTCAAGTACACCATTTTTTCGTACATGAATGATATCCTCTTAAACGATAATAATATCCTTTTCCACTTTAATTTGTGTACTAAAAGTATAAAGAATCTGTATTGTAAGCTACTTTTTCCCCATTTTTGATAACTGTAAAAATCTTCTGGACCGCTTGAACGCTCTAAATAGACATTTAATTTTACAGTATTGCAACTAACATTACATTCTCGGTTCCACCAGTTATACCAATATATCCATTTCATTATTTGTGATTCTTACAAATCCTTCCAACAAATATGTACTTCTGGCAACACTTTTATATATTCTAATGCATCATCATCATTTGTTAATACAGACCCATCTATAGTATTTCCTAGATAATCCAATGATTCCGCCTGTACATTTACAATATTAAATGTCATTGTAAAAATCATTATAGCAAAGAAACATACTTTTTTTTAAACTAATACGTCTTTTCATACCCTCTTTCTCTCGTCTTCATCACTTATACTATATACGTGCATATTTTTGCGGAAAATTACAAATTATACTGCATCTCGTTCAATATTTTTTTATTATTTCCTCTTTTTCAATATTTCCTCCGAGTTGATAATACGCATCCTTATATTTCCACGTTGCATAATAATATTCTTCATTATTTTCTAACAAATTTCCCATTTCAACATTAATCTCTTCATCTAGTGTTTTTCAACCTTTTATTTGTTGTCTATCTTTCCAATTTCCTTGAGATAAATCTTTCTCATTAGCTGCCAAATGGAAATATATCGAATATCCATTATACTTATATTTAATCACATCCATTTGTGTTCTCTTCAAATATCATGAACTCACTATATTCCATTCCTGTCGAATATAGTAAAAATTCTGGAACTGCAATATGCAATGAATCTCTTATTTGTTCTTGTGCCCTCATCCAAACTACCTTCTGAATATTTTCTTTCATCACCATTATTTGTTCTCGTTGCATCTCCACCATTCCAACCTTCCATGTAATTTCCTCCACCAACCGAACTGATTCGCCTCACTCTCGTCATACTAGCCCCTTAAAGACACACGCTCCCATTCAACCAACACAACACCAGCCGCCTTTTGCCGTCCGTACCCGTGTGTGATGGTTTGTTGTTTTCGCTCTTCACAATCTTCTTCTGTCTCTCCGCCTGCTTTTCGCGTTCCACCTTTTTTTCGCCACGATCTGGCGGCGGATCTCCAGTGTTTTTTCTGTCGGTTGCCTTCTGCGTCCGCGAGTCCTTCCTTCTGGAGACGCTGCTGGAAGCGCTCGTACATTGCGTTCAATTCTTTCCTCTGAAAGCGCAGGCGCAGCCTCCGGCTCCTGTTCTGTTGCTGTGTTTCCTTCCTCTGCCTTTACAACTGCCGATTCCCCTTCCACCGTTTTCGAATCCGCAGCCATTTTTTTCCATCGTCTGCTCCAGTTTCTTTTTCAGCTGTTCTTCTTTTTCTATCTTTTCATCTTCTTCCGTTCCTCGGCATTTTCCATGTTGTAACCGCTCTTGACTTTTTTTCTTCTTGAGGGATAATAAAGCCAAATGATATTATCAAATTCCAGGGAGGAATTCTCATGAAGCATATTGTTCTGACAGGCGGAGGTACCGCCGGCCATGTTACCCCGAATATTGCCCTGATTCCAAAATTAAAGGAAGCAGGTTATAAAATCTCTTATATCGGTTCCTACGACGGTATGGAGCGCAAGCTGATCGAAGATCTCGGCATTCCGTGATTACGGAATTTCATCCGGAAAAGCTGCGCCGCTACTTCGATCCGAAAAAAACTTTTCCGATCCATTCCGCGTCGTAAAGGCTACTTTAGCAAAAAACTGCTCAAAAAGCTGAAACCAAACGCGTTGTTCTCCAAAGGCGGCTTCGTTTCGGTACCGGTTTCGTCCTGCCGCCAAAGCACATGTAAAGTCCCGGCGCTCATCCATGAATCAGATATGACGCCTGGCCTGGCAAATAAGCTGTGTATTCCGTCCGCTGCAACGGTCTGCTAATTTCCGGAAACCGTTAAATGTCTCCGGAAAACAAAGCCGTTCTGACCAGGAACCCAATCCGCCAGGAACTGCTGTCCGGCGATGCACGGGAAGGCCTGAAGTTCTGCGGATTCAATGCCGCAAAACCGGTTATTCTCGTCATCGGAGCCTCGGTTCCGTCGCTGTCAATCATGCGGTCCGTTCTATTTTACCAGAACTTGAAAGATTTCCAGGTGATTCATCTCTGCGGTAAAGATAAACTGGATGCATCCTTAAATGGTACCGAAGGTTACGTTCAGTTCGAGTACATCAAAGATGAGCTCCCGGATCTCTTCGCCGCAGCAGATCTGATCATCTCCCGCGCCGGCGCAAATGCGATCTGCGAAATCAGTGCTCTGGCAAAACCAAACATTCTGATTCCGCTTTCTGCCAATGCCAGCCGCGGAGACCAGATTTTAAATGCGCGTTCCTTTGAGCGTCAGGGTTACAGTAAAGTTCTGGAAGAAGAATCCGTGAATGCGCAGACCCTTCAGTCCGCAATCCGTGAGGTTTACGAAAATCGTCAGACCTACATCAATGCGATGAAGAAGAGCAGCCACACCGATTCCATCGGCCGCATCCTTTCCCTAATCAGGAATGCGAACGCAAATAGTAACTTACAGAAATCCCCTTTCTCTGGCTTTGTCAGCAAAGTGCTGGCAAAAACCCATTTCGTCGGGTCATTTTCACCCGCAGATTTCCAATGGTGATACCCATTTCGGATGCTACTTCCTTTTCCGGACGCTCATGCACCTTGATTTCACGCGTAATATAATAACCCGATTCATCATGATCTTTCAGTGCATCCATCACTTCCCTGAAAAAAAATGATTTCTCTCCTGCTTTTTCTTCCTCTGCAAACGTCGGAAGTTCCATCTCTTCCGCCCGAAGATCCTCATCCAGTTCGTTCCAGTCAAAACGTTGTGCTTTTCTTTGATAATCAATTCCCAGATTCTTTGCAGCGACACGGACCCAGCCTTCTACTCTGTCTTCATCCAGCGCATCAATATTCAGGTACAGTTTCACCATCGTTTCTGTGCGATATCATCCGCATCGGCCTCATTGTGTACCACCTGCATTGCGGCTGAATAGGCTGTCATTACATACTTTTTATATATTTCTGAAAAAGTTATTTTTTGTCCATTGTTCTCCGCCCCTGTTCGTCTGTCATTGATTTTCTTTTTCTGGCTGCTGCCAGCCTTTTCTCAGGCCTTCAGCTCTGCCGTCACGCTCTCAATGATCTGCTCTTTTTACCGCATCCTCGAGAGTTCCCTGCTTCCATGCAGCAATACCGGCATTGTCACCTTCATATCTTGGAATCAGATGCATATGGAAGTGGAATACCGTCTGTCCTGCTGCCTCACCATTGTTCTGTACCAGATTGAAGCCATCGGAATGAAGCGCTTTCGTCATGGCTGTTGCCATTTTTTGCCGAGAATCATTGCTTTCGCTGCGATTTCATCCGGAATTTCATAAATGTTTGCAAAATGCTGTTTTGGAAGAATCAGCGCATGTCCTTTCGTTGCCGGTCCCTGATCCAGAATGACACGGAACTCATCATCCTCATACAATGTCGCGGTTGGAATTTCTCCGTTTGCTAATTTACAAAAAATACAATCCATGATCTTTTTCTCCTTTACTTTTTTTAATTTTTCTGTTGTTCCGAATCCCGTTCTGCACGGTTCCGAACAACTCTATTTTTCACTATTTGTCGAAAAAATGTCAAATAATGCAGAACGCTTTTTGTTCGCGCTCCCCCTTTTCAATGCTAAACTTTTTGCCTAATCAAAAATCATTACCTACGCATCATAAGGAGGATACGGCTATGTCAAAAGAACCAACAACCAATTCACAGGGCTTATCGGAAGAATGTCACGCTATGATTTCCGGATTTCATGAGGTTCGAAATCCTGTTGCGGTTATCCACAGCTTTCATCAGCTTCTTCTTTTTAGCGCATCCGGAGCTTTCAACGATCTCTATTTTCAGAAAATCAGGAAAATATGGCTTTTCTGAACTCCCTGCTCGATGAGCTCTCCTGCTATAATCATTCATATCGGGGCGGTACGCGCTTACGTGAATCCTTATCTTCTGCTCCAGAATCTCTGTGCCGATACCGGCGTTCTCCTCGAAAAACAACAGGTTTCCATTGAACTTGTCAAGGAATCTGCCATTCCGCGCTTTGCCCTTGATACCACGCAATTTCGTCAGCTTTTTTCTGAACCTGATCCGAAATGCGGCGGAAGCAACCTTCCGGCGGAACGATCAAAATCTCTCTCTCTGTTTCGACGGCGACTTTCTGACCATCCGTGTGCAGGACACTGGCTGCGGAATCCCCGCCGAGGATCTGCCGACTCTCTTTGACCTTTTGTCACACATAAGAAAAAAAACGGAACCGGACTTGCCATCTGCAAGGAAATTGTAACCGCACACGACGGCACGATTTCCGTTTCTTCCGTTCCCGGGGAAGGAAGCACCTTTACGGTCGTTTTTCCCCTTTTCCTGATCCTTGCCATTCCCGGATAGAGAACCGCCATCAGGACTGCACCTGCCAGAAAACCGCCGATAGTGTGCGAAGTTGTCCACATTTGAAGACTAGAATCCGACCAGCAGCGAAAGGACAGCCATGACGGCCATCCGCCGGAAGGTGAGATCCTCCAGCCTTCCTTTTCCGAAATGCCAGAAGAACAAGCATCGCTCCGACTGCAGAAAAAATCGCTCCCGAAGCGCCGGCGGAACTGCCGGTGCTTCCCCGTTTCATCAGGGACAGTTCATGCAGATACGAGCACAGATTTCCGACGAGTCCGCCGCCCAGATAGATGACCAGATAACGGATCTTTCCAACTGCGCGTTCCAGGTAATCCCCAAGGAACAAAAAGAAGCAGCATGTTGTTGATCAGATGCTGGATGCCAAAGTGAAGAAACATACTCGTAAACAGGCGATAAGTATTCTCCGCTCTCAATCAGCGGCACATACGCCGCACCGCAGTCCATCATATGTCTGGAGCTTTCTGTCCCTCCAGTCAGTGTGACTGCAAGGAATACCAGAATATTGCATACGACGATGACCAGATTGATGCTGTTTTTGATCTCTTCCACATACGATCCACGATATCTTCGTTCGGATCGTAACTGTTTTTCCTTTGTTCTTCCATTACATCATTTCCTTATTTGTGCTATTTTTTTATTATAATTTAATTCACTTGTAAATGTCAAGAAATCGTCAAATTTTTTTTCTTTTTTGATAAATGTTTTTTCGACAATTATTGACGCTTGACGACGGCTTTTCGACGTTTTATGCCGTTATTTTTTACATTATTTCTCTTTTTTTATGCATAATTTTCTTTTCTATAATATTTTTGTTTCATTCGCATAACTTTTTCTTCGATCATTCTCATATTGTTTCAACTCACAGTCGGTATTTTCACGGAGTCTGACATGTCGAAAATAGTTCGACTGTGACTTACCTCATGTCAGTGGAAGATACCGTTTTCTCTCCGCCCGCCACTGCTGTTATGTTTCCTTTAGCAATTCATCCCACCACTTTAGAAGCGGGGGACTTCTTGTCTACTGATGTTAAAAATAACGCATCCAGCACTTTCTCCAAATCGAAAAAGTGTAATGCGTCATTTTTTCTCTAATTTCTGTTTTTTCTCTCCGCCTTATACCGGTATTTCTTCCCGGCAAATGAGATATCGTCTCCATCCTCCAGCTTCTTTTTTGTCTCGCCCATCAATGGAACGCCATTCACCGTTGTTCCGTTCCGCGAATTCAGATCCAGCAGATAATCTCCCTCTTCTGTACTGACCAGCTTTGCGTGAAGGCGGCTTACCGTACGGTATGGCAGAATTACATCTGCCGCCGCTGACAGTTTTTCCAATCAATGTGCTTCCGCGTTCAATCGGAATCAGCGGAAGATCAATCGGATCTATCGGAACCAGATATGCCCCTTCCCTCATCCTCCGGGCTGGTCAGCAGTTCCGTTTTTCCAAACAGCTCCTCTTCATGCCCCTCCAATTCCATCAGGCTGTGCATCTTTCTGTTTTCCTGTTCTTCATTCTTTTCCCATGTTTTTCTTTTTCGACTGAGGAATCCCTTCTCCATCCCTGCTGTTCTGTATCGCTTTGGCGGATTCCATGTTCCATCTTTCTGTTTTAAGCCCTTCCGATTCTGATATTCCGAAAATACATCTCCTGTTTCTCCTTGTTTCGGATTCCTGCGGCCTTCCCATAGCTTCCTGTTTCTGTTCCCGACTGCCGCTTTTCCATCGACTGACAAGTTCCAATGCCAGACTTACAATTCCCACAACAGCCGCCGCTCCTCCCAGCACCAGATACCAAACAGTTTCAGCCTGTGTCCACCCGCAGTGCCAGCACACCTCCCAGAAATCCGATGCAGATCACTGCTTCCACAATATTTTTTTCCAGCGTCCCTCATCCTTTTTCTTCCTCCGCTTCCACAAAAAAATTTTCCGCCGATTCCGCTTCTTGTTCTTCCCAAAGTGTTTCCTCCATCTGTACAGGCGGATTTTTTCTTCCTGGGACGCTCTTTTCCCTCCTGCTCCGTCGTTTCTTTCTTCTCTTTCCCTGTCTGATATAAGAGTGCCTGAATCATCTCAACCGAAAAGATCTCCGCCGAAATCTCCCGATACAGTCCATACCCAGTACCACCGCATCCTGCTCCTGGTGATCCAGCTTCGGCAGCAGATATTCCATCAGCTCCCGGATCTGCTTCTGAAAACAGCCTGTGTGTCCCTGCTTTCCCGGCAGATAACAGAAGGAAAAAGTTCTCAGATTTGCATCTGCAAAAACCAGCTCCGGCTGCAGAACGAGGCCGTCCGGTGCAAGCAGGTACTGCCCCAGTTCTTCGAGAAGATCCATCAGCTGTTCAAACAGTTTCCGCAGCGCCTCCGCCCCAATCGAGCGCTGTTCAAACTTTTACTCTGAAGCGACTGCCTTGATGTCACCTCATGGTAAAAACAATGTTTTATCATCCATTTTCCCGATTTTGCAGTCAAAAGCCCTGGGATTGCGTTTGTCAGCAGCATACGAATCTGATACGACGCCGTGTCCGGCTCTTTTTCCTCCTGTAAAATAACATACGTATGGTTCAAATCTCTTTTTATAATCAATCTGCATTTCTCCGCTTCCGTCCTTACTTCTGGTTTCCAGATCTGTTTTACTGCCCGTATCTTCCGGATCGTTTCACCGGATTGTTTCTTCTGCTTTCACTCAAAACCGAATATTCCCACGCGTTCCGGCTCCAGATTGGCAGAATGTTTCCTTCTGCTTTTATCTGAATCTCTTTTTCTCTGCACACCGTCTGTACGGTCACCGATTCAGCCGGGAGCGGTATCTGGAAATCCACCATTCCATCCGGCTTTGGGCGGCTGCCTCTCTTTTTCCACAGACAGGCGGCCTTCACTGGCGGCAAGCATTGTGCTTTCATATGCCGCAAATGTATACCAGCTCCGTGCGTGCACAAAAAATGTCAGCGACAGCAGAAAGAAGAAAAATCACCATCAGAACAAGCGGCACGACCAGAACTGCCTCTATCATGTAATACTTGCTTTTCTCATTTTCACTTTCAAAAGCATTCCGCACCTCCCCACAAATCAAGCAGCAGAAACGGCACCAGCGGTATGAATCCTGTTTCCGTATTTTCTTCACGCATCAGAAAGAACTCCGCAGAGTACCGAACAGAATGAGTCCCAGCGTCAGAACGCCGAACGTCTGCCAAATCAGCCAGATTCAACCGTCAGAAGCGAAGGCCGTCCCCGGTATCCCACCTGTTCCGTGATATACATAACTGAGCGTCAGAAATCCGCTCGGCAGCAGGGACAGCAGCCATTCCAGCCATGGGCAAAAAGTCATTTTTTATAATTTGCTTCAGTTGAAAATCACATATCCCTGTTCA
>VOFK01000784.1_pt1 | contig 15632 bp, 31 predicted proteins | sample 5384121 | NCBI WGS metagenome assembly VOFK01 (sample SAMN12384730, study PRJNA508395) | human gut metagenome | isolation source: healthy gut J | host: Homo sapiens
ATCAAATGCTTCGTTCAATTTACGTACTTCATTTGTTTATTTCATAACTTCAACACTTTTCACCTCATATTCTTCTCCAAGTTTTTTTCTGCACTTCATTAATCACATCATTCATTTTGTCATCCATAGTAACCTCCTATAAATAAAATAAGAGCAAGCACTTAAGTTTCTATACTCAAGTACTTGCTCTGTTTCTTTTGTATCAAAGTTATTATATATAGTTTAAAGTTGGTGATTTACAGGTGATTTATAAGATGTAATCTATAAACTGGAAATTTCTCAATTCTTCATCTCTGTTTTTTCCTTTTCCAATTAATAGACCAATCGTTGAAATAACAAAAATTAATGCTGATGTTAGAGAAAAAAATACCATCAGTAACCACAAATATGATAAACGTGGCTAATGGAATATAATTAAGAATACTTTTTCAAAATTTTCATATCCAATCCTCCTTTTTTTAAAATCTCATTAATCTTATAAAATATTTTGTTCTAAAAAACTCCCGATTTTCTTTATTCTACAAACTTGAATTTGATAAGCTCCTCTAAGAGATTATGTTTCAATTTTTCTTCTATGTATTTCACTACTCTATCTATATTTCCGCTTTCATATTCATCATGTGTTAATTTGAAACACTCATCCTTACTAACACTGCTGTAGTCTATATACCTAGCAATATCTTCTGGAATTAAAAACAAGTTTACTCCTTCTCGTTTCAGCGATTGTAAATCTCCGTGATTGACATCAACAATTACTTCCGCTTCCCAATTTTTTTGCTTTAATTACAGACTGTAAATTTTCTTTTTAATACAGTACTTCTCTTTTTTTTAAAATATTAAAATGTCCATCATGTCCAACCTGTGAATTTCTCCCATTAGTTACATAGGGTACAATGGCTATTTTTTTATCATTAACTTGTCCTCCTTTTCCACTTCTTATAACTTCCGATTCATTTTCTCCATTTTAACATAAAACTTACCCAAGTTAAAACTCCTATTCTCAATCATCCCTCTCCCTCTGACTCCAAGTGCCACAAAAGTGCCCAACTTGCCTACAAATATTCCCAGTGTTTATACGGGTTTTCAAAATTACAATAATTAATGCATGGAAATAATAAAGAATGAATTTCTTCACAAGACGACCGTTCCCCTCCTAGTCAGTAGGCACGAAAAGAAAAAAAAGGGAATGTTTTTTTCAACCATTCCCTTTGCAATGAGCCCACCGGGGTTCGAACCCGGGACACCTAGATTAAAAGTCTAGTGCTCTACCAACTGAGCTATGAGCCCTCAATGTATACAATTATGAGTAACAATCTATATCAAACATCCAGCCTCGGATTATAACTACCGAGCTTGGCTAGCTGGATTCGAACCAGCGTAATGCAGGGATCAAAAACCCTGTGCCTTACCGCTTGGCGATAGCCCAATTAATAATGAAGGGTGGGATAAAGGGATTCGAACCCTTGACCTTCAGAGCCACAATCTGACGCGCTGACCAGCTGTGCTATACCCACCATAATGCAAAAGTCATAAGCTACTGGCCATGACTCATAAAAAAAAGTGTGCCCGGGGGGATTCGAACCCTCGACCCACGGCTTAGAAGGCCGTTGCTCTATCCAGCTGAGCTATGGACACAAAAAGCGGGTGATGGGAATCGAACCCACGTATCTAGCTTGGAAGGCTAGTGTTCTACCATTGAACTACACCTGCATAATTCTTAAGTTGTAAAGTCGGGGTGACAGGATTCGAACCTGCGGCCTCTTGATCCCAAATCAAGCGCTCTAGCCAAGCTGAGCCACACCCCGTTTTGTTTCTTGCGTTTTGCTCTGTTCCGCAACGCAAGAATGATTATATTATAAGGTGTACTATCTGTCAACACTTTTTTTAAATTTTTTTCAAATTTTTTTTCAAAGAATTTTCTACAAGTCTGTAAACCCGCATATTTACTGGATTTATACATACTTTAAATTAAAAAGTCATTTCTCCATTATCGTCAGAATTTCAAGCATAATATATGTACATCTTTTTATCTGCCTGACGAGGATATGATATGCTTCCAGGATTAATGAATGTAAGTTCATCCTCTATCTGTATCAATGGTCTGTGAGTATGTCCAAACATAACTATATCTATTCCTCTTGCTATACACTCTTCCCTGAGAGTCTGCAAATCAAGAGAAACATAATAATAATGACCGTGTGTCAAAAGTACTTTTTTCCCTGCAAGTTCTATCTCACGTTCTCTTGGAAGAGGTGAAAAGAAATCATTATTACCCGGTACCATTATTGTTTCACCCCCCGGCAAGCTCCTGTATTATATCTTCTTCCCCTTCGATATCACCAAGATGGATAAGTAAATCGAATGGCTGCTCATATATTGCCTCTGCCAAGCCAGCCGTAACCGATTAGCGGGGATGATGGTGAGGAAATGCGCTTCGATTTTTTGGATGTATTGGAGAGTGTCGACGAGGATATTCCGGAGCGGATGGAAAGGAAGAAAATATTGAAAAAGTTATACGGTTATATTGAGAAAAAATCTGACGGAACGAGAAAAGTTAATTATCCGCCTCCGCTATGGTGTGTCCGAGGAAAGGGAACACCGGAACATCCGGAAATTACACAGCGTGAAATTGCCAAACAGCTTGGTATTTCGCGCAGCTATGTGAGCCGGATTGAAAAAAAGCACTACAAAAAGCTTCGGCGTGCATATGATTATGGAAGGAGAAAAACTGAGATGTCGGATCCTAAAATAGAAAATTTACTGGAGTTGTCTTTAGATGTCTCCAGAAGATACAAGAGAAAAAAGCGAAAATTTATCTGCCGGTTATGACCCGGAAGAAAAAGTTGTGGCAGGTGATTATTCGGTATTCGGAGAACTTTTGCAATTGGCAGGTAACTATGAGCGGGTGACGCCGCTGTTAGGAGGGTACGCTGTTTTAGAAGTGACAGAAAAACAGTTGAGAGCGTTGGCAGAAGAACCACAGGTAGAATATATCGAAAAGCCAAAGGCGTTGTCTTTTGCCGTATACGAAGGAAAACTGGTATCGTGCATTCCTCCCGTACAGAGGAGCCCTTTCTCTGACCGGACAGGGTATTCTGGTAGGAATCATAGATTCCGGAATTGATATTTATCATCCGGATTTTCGAAAGGAAGATGGAACAACAAGAATCGTGGGAATTTGGAACCAGACGGCGGTAAATGAGGGCGAAATGGAGCTTATGCCACCGTCCGGTTATTCCTTCGGCTTGTTTTATTCGGAAGAAAAAATAAATGAATTGTTACAAGCATTAGGTCCTGCGCCGGCAGTGGATGCAAGCGGACATGGAACACATGTTGCCGGGATTGCAGCAGGCAATACCGGCCGTGCCAGCCGGGGAGAAAAAATCGCGGTGTGGCGTATGAATCACAACTGTTAATTGTGAAATTAGGCGGCAGGACGCAAAGAGATTTTCCGCAGACGGCAGAACTGATGCAGGCAATTGATTTTTGTATTCGTTTTGCGGCAGAAAAAAGAAACCAGCCGCTTGCCTTAAATTTAAGTTATGGAAATAATTATGGTTCGCATACCGGTACGTCATTATTGGAAACGTATTTGGATGAAGCAGCTTTAGTGGGGCGCACAACAATCTGCATTGGCAGCGGCAACGAGGGCAATTTGCGGCGGCACGCTTCCGGGCAGTTAGAGGCGGGCAGAGAGAAAGTTGGTAGAGTTTAGCGTCTCACCCTATGAAACAAGTCTGTCCATTCAATTGTGGAAGCAGTATGTGGATTCCTTTCAAATTACATTAACAACGCCATCCGGAAGTCAGATTGTCGTATCGGAGGAAACGGCAGGAACCTTTCGCTCTTTGCAGGATGGAATGGAAATTTTTGTGGTATTTTGGTGAGCCGTCGCCCTATCAGATTTTTGCAGGGAAATTTATCTGGAAATTATCCCCGTATCTGATCGGACAATGATTCAGGGCGGTATCTGGAAATTAACACTCACCCCTAAACAACTGGTGGATGGGCGTTTTGATTTTTTGATGCCAAGCGGTGCACAAATTAATGAAGAAACCGGATTTTTAGTTTCCGAATCAGCACTTTACGCTTACCATTCCCTCAACTGCCAGACGACCAATTACTGTAGCGGCATACGATGCGAATACAGATACCTATGCGCCCTTTTCCGGGCGCGGTTATGTCTGCTGCAACCGGAGCAAGCCGGATTTGGCGGCGCCGGGTGTCGATATTTTTGTCCTGTGCACCCGGGGGCGGATATACAAGAAAAAGCGGAACCTCAATGGCGTGTCCATTTGTCACCGGAAAGCGCCGCCCTCTTAATGCAGTATGGGATTATCAGGTGGAAACGATTCATACTTATACGGTCAGAAAGTAAAAGCCTACCTAATCCGGGGTGCCAGAAGAACAAGAGCATTTGAAACCCTTTCCAAATGACAGAGTAGGATGGGGAATGCTGTGTGTGGCGGATAGTATTCCATGATGCACTTTGATTTTTTGTCCCCCAAATACGCTATAATAACGGCAAATTTGCTTTGCGAGGTACAAAAGATGGCTACAGAAAATAATATCATTGAATTGCGTCATGTAAAAAGTGTTATGAAAAGGACACACCCGTTATCAAGGATTTTTCCCTTACGATAAAAAAAGGGGAATTTGTTACCTTTTGGGACCGTCCGGCTGCGGAAAAACGACGATATTGCGTATGATTGGCGGCTTTGAGCAGCCGACCGGGGGAGATTTTATTACACGGAAAGATATCAGCAAACTTCCACCGGCGAAACGCCCTTGCAATCAATACGGTGTTTCAGAAGTATGCCCTATTTCCGTATCTCAATATTTATGACAATATTGCCTTTGGCTTGAAAATGAAAAAAGTGCCGAAAGAAGTGATTCGGGAAAAGGTAAAAAAAGTGTTGGAAGTGGTTGATTTAGAAGGATTTGAAAAAAGAAAAATTTCTACGTTGTCCGGCGGACAGCAGCAGCGTGTTGCGAGTGCGAGAGCAATTGTTAATGAGCCGGAAATTCTTTTTTTGTTAGATGAGCCACTTGGAGCCTTTAGATTACAAGATGCGGAAAGAAATGCAGTTTGAATTAAAGGAAATGCATAAAGAGCTTGGCATTACATTTATTTTTGTTACTCATGACCAGGAGGAAGCTCTGGCTCTTTCAGATAAGGTTGTGGTTATGGCGGATGGAAAAATTCAGCAGGCGGGAAAACCGGAAGATATTTATAAGGTGCCGGAAAATGCATTTGTCGCCGATTTTATTGGCGAGAGCAATATTTTTGATGGCAAAATGGTCGGTGACTGCAGGCTTTCAATTCACGGGGTGGAGTTTGGCTGCAAGGGAGAATTTTCCACTTGGCGACCATGTTGAGGCTGTGATTCGACCGGAGTCGGTTATTCTTTGCCCGGCAGGAGAGGGAAAAAAAATACAAGGAGGAAAAGTTCATTCCTCCGTGTTCAAGGGAACGTTTCATGAGATTGTTATTTATTCCGGAAAAAAGTGAAATTGTAGCGCAGAATGAGGAAGCAATTGAAGCAGGCACGAAGGTCGGAATCGACATCAAAACCGCAGGGGATTCATGTTATGCCGTATAATCAGAACATCAACCATTACGAGGGACTGATGGATGCGAGTGGACATGTTCTATTTGTGGACGGCAGCAGGAAACCGGATTTGACAAAACTTTTTCAGGGAAGGTGCCGGAAAATACAGAAGGAATTCATGTTATGGCGTCCTTTTGCCGGCAGATGCAAATTTAAGTGATGACCCGGCAGAAGGATTTGTTGAAGGAAATATTATATCTATTATATATAAAGGCGACCACTACAAATATAAAATCCGAAGCAAAAATGATGTGGATTATTATGTGGATGACGAGTGGCTGTGGAATATGGGCGACTATGTCAGTGTGGTAGTGCCGGATGAAAAAAATAACATATGAAGTGATAAAAATAAGGGGGCGCGGATGATTAGATTTTCAAGGAAGCAGCTTCGGATCCCCTACCTTGTTTTTTCTGCTTTGTGTTTGTGGTATTGCCGCTTTTTGTTATTTTATATTATGCACTTACGAATGGAGAGGGACAGTTTTACATGGGAAAAATTTTCGTGAGTTTTTTGTCGATGGGAAAAACCATGGGAACTTTTTTTTACAGCCTTATGATTGCTGTTACAACAACGATTGTCTGTTTATTGATTGCGTATCCGACTGCTTATATACTGGCGCGGGGCAATCTGAAACGGGGACCGGTCTATGTGATTTTGCTTGTGATGCCAATGTGGATTAATTTTACGCTGCGCATTACAGCTGTCAAAGAAATTTTAGATGTCATGGAGGGAAATCTTGCGATGTATCCGTTTTTCAATACGATACTCTGCATGGTGTATGATTTTCTTCCCTTTTATGATTCTGCCCTGTACACAACGATATCCAAATTGATGACAGTCTTCCGGAAGCAGCGGCTGATTTAGGCGCATCGTCTTTCCATGTGTTCTGGCGGGGTCATGATTCCGATGACGTTACCGGGGATTATCAGTGGTGTGACAATGGTATTTTTGCCGGCGATGACAAATTATGTTGTGTTAGATATGATTTATAACAGTACCTATATTATGGGAAGCCTGATCGGGCAGTTATTTCAATGCGTATGACTGGCACAATGGCTCCATGATTTCAATCCTTCTTCTTATTATTTTAATGTTCTTTGTGACATGGATTACGGACCGTTTTGCAAAGAAGCAGGAAGTGGAAGCAAGAGGAGGTGGCATATGGTGAAAAAAAATTAGGACAAAGACTCTGGCTTTTTTGTGTATTTGTGTTTTTGTATGCACCGATTTTTGTGCTGATTGTTTACAGTTTTACGAGTTCTACGATGATTGGTGCGATTCGTGGTTTTTCACTGGAGCATTATGTCACATTATTTACCACGAAGGAACTGCTCCATATGATTGGCGGAACGCTTCTTTTTTAGCAGTTACGGTTGCTTTTTTGTCCACTCTTCTTGGAACCATTGGTGCAATCGGTTCCTTTTTACGCTGGGAAAAAAGCGGGCAGTGCATCAATTTTTTGAATCAGATTCCAATTGCCAATGCAGAAGTTGTAACTGGTTTTAGTATCTGCGTTTTGATGATTGTTTTGTTTGGTGTGGACAAGGACACGTATCTGCCGCTGCTTGTCGGACAGACGGTATTATGCGCTCCATTTGCGTATTTGTCGGTGCTGCCGAAATTAAAACAGATGGATCCGAATTTATATGAAGCAGCTTTTGGACCTTGGCTGCAATCACAGACAGGCTTTGTGGCGCGTGATTGTGCGCGAAATCATGCCGGGCATTACATCCGGATTTATGTTGTCTGTCACGTTGTCACTGGATGATTATTTTATTACAACGTATACAAAACCAGCGGTGTTTGATACAATCAGCACCTACGTGGTAAATGCAACGAAGGGGCAAGAACCGAAATTAAGACGGCGTTGTGGGCATTGTCTGCGATTATATTTTTTTTTGTTGTTGTTCTCGTTGTGATTGGAATGAATATGAAAGCGGGGAGGAAACAAAAACGATGAAAAAAAATATGGATGATATTTTTGTTTTTCGCTGCTTTTTTTGCAGTACAGTTTTCTTTGGCTGTGAGAACAAGGAGAATCAAAGCGAAGAAATTGTGCTTCGGATTGCCAACTGGGAGGAATATTTAGATGAAGGCGGCTGGGACGAAGATGAGACAATTGATTTGGATGAGAAAACGAAAATTTTAGGCAGAGAAAATATGGTAGACGATTTCGAATCCTGGTATGAAAAAGACATATGGGGAGAAAGTACGCGTTGAATATTCTACTTTTGGAACAAATGAAGATTTGTATAATCAGATGACATTGGGAGATACTTTTGATTTGGTCTGTCCATCGGAATACATGATTATGAAGTTGATGAAGGAGAAAAAAACTGGAGCCGTTTTCGGAAGATTTTTCGATGCTTCAAAAAAAAGAAAATTATTACAGCCGCGGTGTTTCTCCTTATATTAAAAATGTATTTGATGATTTAAAGATAAGTGGCGAATCGTTAAGCCGTTATGGGGCCGGTTATATGTGGGGTGTTATGGGACTTGTATATAATCCTTCGGCGGTGTCAAAAGAAGATGTCCGCCACTGGTCGGTTTTGCTTGACGAAAAGTATAGGAAACAGGTGACGATGAAAGACAGTGTACGCGATTCTTATTTAGTTGCCCTTACGATTTTAAAAGAGAAAAAAATTGTTGTCGGAAGAGTTTCAAAAAGCGATGGAGACAACTCATTGTCTGACGGATGAGTTAAATGACACATCAGAACAGACGGTTACCAAGGTGCAGACGATTCTGGAAAAAAAATGCGGAAAAATTCGTATTCACTGGAAACGGACAGTGGAAAAGCGGATATGGTGACCGGCAAAGTCGTTGCCAATATGCAGTGGTCCGGTGATGGTGTTTACACGATGGATGAGGCCGAAAAAAGACGGGCTCGAACTTAGTTATGCGGTGCCGGAAGAGGGAAGCAACCTTTGGTTTGATGGTTTTTGCATGATGAAAAACGGAATTTCCGGTGATGCCAAGAAGAAACAGGCGGCGCAGGCTTTTTATCAATTATATTTCACGGCCGGACAATGTAATCCGCAATATGTATTATATCGGTTATACTTCCGTGATTTCCGGTGGTGACAGTGATTTGATTTTTAAGTATGCAGATTGGTGCTACGGTGCAGAGGAGGATGAAGAGGAAGTATCCCCTTATGACTTATCTTATTTTTTCTCCGGTGCAAAAGACCCCAAATAAGTATGTATTGGAGGTGCCAAAGCCGCAAGCCTCACGGCAGGTCAGTGCCCAGTATCCGGAGCAAAGCGTTTTGAAACGCAGCGCTGTTATGCAGTGTTTTTAGTGAGGAAAGCGAATCGGAGAATCTCAAGGATGTGGATTCGAGTGCGTTGTTTTTGAAAAAAAAGTTGGCAATAACGGACGCGTGTTCTTGACAACTTACGAGTTAGTTTATACTAACGATGAAAAACATCATTTTCGTAAGGAGGAACATTCCCTGCAGAGAGAAGAAATACTGGAAAGATTGCGTGAACAAGGATGCCGCATCACAAAGCAGCGTCAGCTTTTACTTGATATTATTTTGCAGGAAGAATATTCCTGCTGCAAAGAAATTTATTACAAAGCGGCAAAACAAGATTCGTCGATTGGTATTGCGACCGTTTACCGTATGATAAATACATTGGAGGATATTGGTGCAATCAGCAGAGATACCATGTACCGCATTGACTGCGGTGATGACTGCCTGGCGAAAGATAACTGCGAGGTAAAATTAAACGATGGAACCAGTCTGGAACTGACACAGGCACAGTGGAATCAGGTGATTGCCAGTGGATTAAAGGCTTTGCGGTTTCCAGAGTTGATTACTACAAATTGGATGGAATAATTGGATTCTTAATAGGAAATTGTATCAGTAAGGTGTATTGACAGCAGATACACGGGTTTGGTATGATTAACACAAGTTAGACAAAACTAACCAAGGAGGAATCAATTGCATGAGCAAGGAAGTCATTGAGATGATTCGGAAGATGGATATGGAACAGGTTGAGAATCAATTTGTTCTACAGTGTGCGCCATTGATTGCCGGATTAAAAATGTCCAATTTATTTATCATTCGTAAAAACCATTTGCGGAGATGTGCTCTCCTGCAAAATAAGCGGTATCCGTTGCCGTGTCCTTTATTTGGACGGAGACAAACTAACGGTCTTGGCCATTGTACAATCCTGCCATGCTAGCGATTTATATGCGGAACAAGCGTGCCACCACAATTTTGATGGGAAATGGCTATGAGCAGTTTGATCTGGAATCCATTCTGCTTGAATTTGGACGCAGATATCGTAGTTATCGTACGGAAAACAAATCATTTCCCCATGAACTGGGACTCCTTTGGGATATCCGCTCGATGACGTGGAAGGATTTATAAAAAACGATGGAAAGAATTGTCTATATACGGGATATTGGAAAGTGTACGCCAATGTTCCGAAAAAAAGAAATCTGTTTTCGCCGGTTTGAGTGTGCCAGAGAAGAACTCATGAAACAAATCAGACAAGGGAAAAAGGTGGAACAGGTAATTGCGTGCAAACGCTAATGCAACAATTTTTGAACAAAGGGACTGCCATAGAAAATCTGAAATTAAAAAGAAGTTCAATTTGTCTCTTGACAAATGAACTTCTTTTTGCCCGTGGGGGGCTGTGGTGGGGGCAACACTTTTCCTGAGTTTCGCAGGTGGGTTGGGTCGCATCAAGTAATCGTTACTGGTCTTTGGAATTCCAATAAATCAGTAGAAAAACTTTGGGACACGTGGGTTTTGAGTGCGTCGGTATGTGGCACTGGTAGTTTCAGTGTCCATACCGCTACGCATTCAATTAGCGGGGAGCACCCACGAGGCACAAAGTTTTTCTGCTGATTTATGGAAATCGAAAAAATGTGAACGAACACTTGATGCAACCACCTTGCATTTTCCCCTTTTTCCAAGTATAATAACTTCACTTGCAAAGGAAAGGATTGATTTGATGCAAATGATAATTATGATTGCGATGCTTAGTGTTATATTTGGATTGACAGGAACCTATGCATTCTGCAAGTCAGGCAGCATGATTGAATTTTTCGGTGGGAACAAAAAAACGAGAAAAATGAGGATTATCCGGAGTTTAATTTCTGTGGTAATTGGCGGATGCAGTGCCATGATGAGCCGCACGATTTCCATGGTGATGCTTCACCTAATTGTGTTATTCCTCTTTTTTGACGTTGTGGCATTTGTCCTGCGTTTTCTGCGCCGCAAAAAGAGAGCAGAGTATATCGGGTTCTTCATAAAATTTACCGCTGTGGTGCACTGCCGGTCGTTATTTTTATCATAGTTATGATTTATGGGCTTACCAACATGACAGAGGTAAAACAGACTGACTATTCGCTGGCAACGGTAAAAGAAATTGGAAACTATAAGATTGCCCTGCTTACAGATACGCACTTTTGATACGATTCAAAGCAAGAATACGGTAAAAAAGAGGCACTTACCAATGTGCAGAACCAGCATCCTGACTTTTTTGGTGCTTGGCGGCGATATTGTAGAGGAAAATACATCGTATGAAAGCATGCAGGAGATTTTTTGCTATGGCGGGCAAAGTCAAAACCAAATACGGCGTTTATTATGTGTATGGCAATCATGACAGACAGCCGTATACGACGAATAAAGCCTATACGGAAAAACAACTGGATGAAACAATTGAGAAAAATGGGATTCATATCCTAAAGGATTCATACACCATAATAAATGATGAAATTATTCTGCTTGGAAGAGATGATGCCGGCTGGGCAAATACATCCGGGCGGAAGTCGACGAAAGAAATTCTTCAGAAAATTCCTCAAAAAAGACCGCGAGGGAAAATATATTATAGCCGTTGATCATCAGCCAATTGAGGCGGAGGAAAAATGCACAGGCAGGAGTTGATTTGGAACTTTCGGGGCACACGCACGCCGGACAGATTTGCCGATTGGGCACTTTTACGGAGATGGCGGGGCAGTTAAACTATGGTCTTTACCAGCGCGGTTCCTGCAAGGTAATTGTATCTTCCGGTGAAGCCGGCTGGGGGTATTCAATGCGTACGCAGGAGCACTGCGAATATGTCATGATAAATTTACAAAAACAGAAGGTGGATTTATTTTGATTTTTTCGTGTATAATATACGAGATTAGTGTGAATTAGAACATTTCCAATGGATGACACAGATAGACAAAGGTTGACATTACCGAAAAAAATGTGGTACTATAGTTGTGAGATTTTTTATTGGATGACTAACTAACCAATGACTAATCAGAAAATAAGAAAAAGGAAAAGAGGTTCGTGTAAGATGGCAAAAATTGATTTGAGCAAGTATGGAATTACTGGTGCAACTGACATTGTTTACAATCCTTCTTATGAGTTGTTATTCGAGGAAGAGACAAAAGCTGGGCTTGAGGGATATGAAGTAGGACAGGAAACAGAGCTTGGTGCAGTAAACGTTATGACAGGTATTTATACCGGACGTTCTCCTAAGGACAAGTACATTGTTATGGATGAGAATTCCAAAGACACAGTATGGTGGACATCTGATGAATATGCAAACGATAACCATCCGATGACAGAAGAAGCATGGCTACCGTAAAAGATATTGCAAAGAAAGAACTTTCTAACAAAAGACTTTTTGTTGTAGATGCTTTCTGTGGAGCAAATGCAGATACCCGTATGGCTGTTCGTTTCATCGTTGAAGTAGCATGGCAGGCACATTTCATTAAGAACATGTTCATCAGCCTACTGAGGCAGAACTTGAAACTTTGAGCCGACCTTTATTGTATACAACGCTTCGAAAGCAAAAAGTAGAAAACTACAAAGAACTTGGATTGAATTCCGAGACTTGTGTAGCATTCAACATTACAAGCCGTGAGCAGGTTATCATTAATACATGGTACGGCGGGTGAGATGAAGAAAGGTATGTTCTCCATGATGAACTACTACCTTCCATTGGACGGAATTGCTTCCATGCACTGCTCCGCAAACACAGATATGGATGGAAAGAACACAGCAATCTTCTTTGGTCTTTCCGGTACTGGTAAAACAACATTGTCTACAGACCCGAAACGTCTCTTGATTGGTGATGACGAGCACGGCTGGGATGACAACGGCGTCTTCAACTTTGAAGGTGGATGTTATGCAAAAAGTTATCGACTTGGATGCTGAGTCTGAGCCGGATATCTACAATGCAATCCGCAGAGATGCCCTTCTTGAGAACGTAACAGTAGATGCAAACGGAAAAATTGATTTTACAGATAAGAGTGTAACAGAGAATACACGTGTATCTTATCCGATTGATCATATTGAAAATATTGTACGTCCGATTTCTTCCGCACCGGCAGCACAGAATGTAATCTTCCTTTCTGCTGACGCATTCGGCGTACTTCCTCCCGGTATCTATCTTGACACCAGAGCAGACACAGTACTACTTCCTTTCAGGATTTACTGCAAAAACTGGCAGGTACAGAGCGTGGAATCACAGAGCCGACTCCTACATTCTCCGCATGCTTCGGTCAGGCGTTCCTGGAACTGCACCCGACCAAGTATGCAGAAGAACTTGTAAAGAAGATGGAGAAGAGCGGTGCTAAGGCATATCTGGTTAACACCGGATGGAATGGAACCGGCAAACGTATCTCCATTAAAGATACTCGTGGTATCATTGATGCTATCTTAAATGGTGATATCAAAAAAATGCACCAACAAAGAAGATTCCTTACTTCAACTTTGAAGTACCTACAGAACTTCCGGGGTTGATTCCGGTATTCTGGATCCTCGCGATACTTACGCAGATGCTTCTGAGTGGGAAACAAAAGCCAAAGATTTGGCAGACCGCTTCACAAAGAACTTTGTTAAGTATGAAGGAAATGATGCAGGTAAAGCACTTGTAAAGCAGCAGGTCCTCAGAAATAATATTGATTAAAATGATAAAAAGAGGATGTCGGGGGCATGATTTGCCCCTGACATCTTTTGAAGTGGATGGAAGAAAAAAATGAGTATAGAAACGAAAAATCCTTTGGGAGAACAGCCGGTAAACCGATTGCTTTCACAGTTTGCGATTCCAAGTATCATTTCAATGCTGGTTGGTTCTCTTTATAATATTGTAGACCAGTTTTTTATTGGTCAAAGAGTGGGAGAATTAGGAAATGCAGCGACAAATATTGCTTTCCCGTTGTCGACCTCTTGTCTGGCACTTGCTTTACTGATTGGGATTGGTGGTTCGTCTGCATTTAATCTGGCGATGGGGAGCGGAGATGATAAAAAGGCCGTGCATTTATTAGGAAATGCCGTTATATTGCTTGCAGGAAGCGGTCTTTTTCTTATCCATTATCACCTTTTTATTTTTTAAAACCATTGCTTTTTGTTTTTTGGATCACCCAAAGCGGTACACTTCCCTTTGCCATAGAATATACAAAAGTTACGGCATTTGATTTCCATTTTACTTCTTGGTACCGGTGAAGGTCATTTGATACGAGCCGATGGAAGACCGCGTATGACGATGGTTTGCAATCTGATCGGAGCGGTGATTAATACCGTTTGGATGCTCTCTTTGTGTTTGGATTGAATCTTGGTATGACCGGAGCGGCGCTTGCTACGGTTATTGGGCAAATGGTGTCGGAATCATGGCGATTATTTGCTTGATGCATGGTAAGACGGTATCGATTCATAAAGAGCATTTGTTTGTAAAATGGGAAAATGTAACAAGAATTGCTTCTCTTGGTATGTCACCGTGCAGCAATCAGGTAGCAATGATGGTTGTGCAGATTATTATGAACCAGTCGTTGAAGCATTACGGTTCCCACTCGATTTACGGCGAAAATATTCCGATTGCGTGTGCCGGCATTATTACAAAAAGTAAACATGATTTTTATGTCCTTTGTCATTGGACTTTTCACAGGGTTTACAGCCGATTGCAAGTTTTAATTATGGAGCGGGGAAAAAGGGGCGTGTGAAGGAAGCATATATAAAAAGCAGTTTCCATTGGTGCTGTTTTTAGCAGTAATTGCATTTTTTATGTTTCAGTTTTTCCCAAGACAAATTATTTCCATTTTCGGAGATGGTTCCGAACTGTATTATCAGTTTGCAATTCGGTATTTTCATGTCTTTTTGTTTTTTACATTTGTCAATTTTATGCAGCCGATTACGTCGAATTTTTTCACAGCGATTGGCAAACCTAAGGTTGGCAGCTTTTTTGGCATTGACAAGGCAGATTCTATTTTTACTGCCGTTAATCCTTTTGTTCCGTTGTTTTTGGGAATTGATGGAATTATGTATGCTGGTCCGGTGGCAGACTGTTTAGCGGCGGTTGTCTGTTTTATTATGGTTTACCGGGAATTGAGAAATTTTAACCCAAAATGAAATGAGAAATAATATCATTGATTTGCTTGAAATTAGGTATAGAAAATGTTAGTATTACATTCAGCAATAGACATTTGCGATTTTTAAGGAGGTAACAAGATGAAAGAGTTCAAAGAATGGGATGGATTTGAAGGAAAAATCTGGAAAGAAAGAGATTAATACCAGAGATTTCATTCAGAAGAATTACACCCCATATGATGGAGATGAGAGCTTTTTGGCAGGTCCTACTGATGCAACCAATCAGCTTTGGGGCGAGTTGCAGAAACTTCAGAAAGAAAGGAGCGTGCCAATAATGGCGTTTTAGATATGGAGACAGAGGTTGTATCTTCTCTGACTGCATATGCCCGGGATATATTAAAAGAATTGAAAGATTTGGAGAAAATTGTTGGTCTTCAGACAGACAAGCCGTTGAAACGTGCGTTTATGCCATATGGTGGTATTAAGATGGCAGAACAGGCATGTACAACTTATGGTTACACACCAAATCCAAAGTTTAATAAAATTTTTTAATGAATACCATAAAAACACACAATGCTGCTGTTTTTGATGCGTATACACCGGAGATGAAAAAGGCTCGTCACAGCCACATCGTAACCGGTCTTCCGGACACCTACGGACGCGGACGTATCGTCGGCGACTACCGCCGTGTAGCTTTGTATG
>VOFK01001024.1_pt1 | contig 15631 bp, 17 predicted proteins | sample 5384121 | NCBI WGS metagenome assembly VOFK01 (sample SAMN12384730, study PRJNA508395) | human gut metagenome | isolation source: healthy gut J | host: Homo sapiens
TCTTCGTTCGGTTACATTGCTTTCTACCGGTCATTCCACCGGCGTCCAGAACGCTTTTGGCGATCTCGCCCATTAAGCCAGTCTTCGATCCGCCATAGACCAGCGCATTTCCGCTTGCACCAATCCATGTACCAAGTTCCTGAACCGCTTTGCGCAAAGATGGGTCATTGCCTTCGTTTGCACCGAGATAAACTGTAATATTCATATCAGAATGCTCCTTTCATTTATTGCTCTACTTGCTTTTCTTTATTTATCACAGTCAGAAATACAATGATGATCTCTGTCAGCACAGCCATAGATATTCCCATAAAGGTTGACAGCCCGCTCAACGCAATATGGTCAATGCCGCCGATAAATACAGTCGTGATTCCTGCAAATACCATAGGTATTTTATTCAGCCAGGTGTTGCGGAGAAATTTGAGATGCACAAACAGCAGCAGGAAAGTTAGGATCAGTTCACTGACGGTCATTGCGGCGAAGGAAGGAATATGAAATGTCTTTTCCATAAAAGAGGGAAAGAATACATAGGCGAGCGACCACACATATCCTGCCAAAAGGCTGCAAACGTAATTTTTATATTCGCATTTCTTTGCGCCAAAAGCCATTGTTAATGAGAAGCCGATGTAAATGCACCATAGGAAACCCTTGAAGAAAGCGACCGTTGTAAACAAAAGCGTAATCAGGGCAAAAGCAATTCCACGCACCAAAGAGGTAACAAGAGCCCTATCCTTAAACCTGTGTGCAACTGATATTCTTTTCATTTTCGCACCTCCGTAAAAGCAAAAACGGCACGTAGACTTTTCAGCCTAAGTGCCGGTAGGTACCCACCCATGCACACTATACAGAAAAGAGTCGGAAATGTCAACCTATAAACGGCGGAAGAAGGATATATTTTTGTAGGACTACAATACATATTGGACAAAAGAATAAAAAGATATGAGGAATAGGGTCTCATGGGTTATAGTTAAGTTACCACACCAAACCAGCCCGAAAGGAGACCATATTCCTCATGAGTAAGAGTATAACACAAGACATGGCCTATCGGCAATCCCTAATGAAGTATGCGGAGAAATATGGCGTCAGCCGCGCCAGTCGGAAGTACAACAAAAGCCGGTCATACATCTACTTCTGGAAGCAGCGCTGGGATGGTAGTGTGGCATCCCTTGCCTGCCAGTCCAGACGTCCTCACAGCCATCCCAACCAGCACACAGAGGCCGAGCTGAAGCTCATCCGCGACATGCGCCGCCGGAATCCCACGCTGGGAATGATCGAGCTTTGGCATCGTCTGCGTCAACGTGGCTACACCCGTTGCCCGGAGAGTCTGTTCCGCGTTATGCGTAAAATGGGGATGTTTCCGGCTGAAAAGCCGAAAAAGGTGTATAAACCGAAGCCTTACGAGCAGATGACTTACCCCGGCCAGCGAGTTCAGGTGGATGTGAAGGTGGTTCCCAGAGTCTGTATCGCTGATCCGGAGCTTCGCCTATTCCAATACACCGCCATCGACGAATTCACGCGCCTGCGCTTTCTTGCCGCCTATCCGGAGCAGTCTACCTACTCCTCGGCGGATTTCCTACGAAGACTGACAGCCTGGTATGCACGCCGTGGCATAGAAGTGGAGTGCGTCCAGACGGACAACGGCTTCGAGTTCACCAATCGATTTTCCAACAGCAAGCGCGACCTGCCAACGCTGTTTGAAAAGACGGCTGCTGAGCTGAATATCCGGCATAAGCTCATTCGCCCGTATACGCCCCGCCACAACGGCAAGGTGGAGCGCAGCCACCGCGAGGACCAGAAGCGGTTTTACTCTTGCCATTCTTTCTACTCCTTGGACGACTTTGCAAAGCAGCTTTCCGCCCACAACCGCCGCTCCAACAACTTACCTATGAGACCCCTCCGCTGGCTTTCTCCTGCAGAGTTCACTGTCCAATATGTTTGACAAACCTACAACATCGAATTATCACATTTTTTGCCATAGCGACACTCCTCAAATTCTGCGCCGCAATAGACAATGAATAAGAAAAACCCTCTGAAATCAACCGATTTCAGAGGGTTTTGGTCCGAGTGGGGCGACTCGAACGCCCGGTCTCTTGATCCCAAACCTATGTCTGAACTTTCAGCGAGGGGGCTTGCGCACTCTTTGGCACTTTCCGGTGCTCCTGCGGTTCCTTTGAAACTCTTTTGCCCTGTTTGTTTCAGACACAGCTTTCGTCTTTTGGGATTTGTGTGGGATTGAATTCTGTATATTAAAAGTGCTTCCGACCGGGTTTACCTCCAACAGCAGGTGCTTTTTGCCGCAGAGAGCAGCTCAGAAACTGCGCCGCATAAACAAAGAAATAAGCGCGATGACAAAGAAACAGCAGGCTGACTTGGATGATAGCCAGCCTGCTGAGCGAAGATGCTTATTCTATGTTTTGTCTTTCGGCAGCAATGCGTGTTCTTTTGCCAGAGAATGCAATGCCGATTTTTATAATTGACGTAACATTCATTGCCTGCAAATCAACGCTGTATGCACGGTCGTTAATCTGTTGCAAAGGCAACATTAGCAAGCGTCTTCAAGCTGTGTTTCAGAGCGGTCTTTCCCCGCCTTTAATTCAATCAGAATACCAGGAAGCCGCTTATTCAAAGGAAGCATCTGAATATCAAATCGTCCATCACCAGCTTCGCGATTGGAGGTAATGCGATAGCTGTTGTCCATCACAGCGCACATACCCAATATCAGACCATGGTAAAATGTTTCGTCGGCAGCATCGTGGAAACTTATTGTTTGGAGCAGGAACTTTTCCAAGGCTTTTTGCAGTGAGTCGATATCTGCCTTGTAGATAGCTTCCTGAATAGCAATAGCAGCGGAACGAGGAATAATATTCTCAAGCTGAGAGAGGATCTCCTTGCTGTAGACGAAAGAAATCTCTTTGTTGGGCAGAGCCACTTCGCACATATAATCCTCGCCGTAAGACTGGTCACAGCTCACAGCCTTCAAATAACCTGCTACAAGCAGGAAGCTGTAAACAGAGGACGGATCATTCTGGATCTGCGGATAAATGACGCCCGTGTCAATGTGCGTAACAAAGGACTCGCCCTTCATCAACAGCTCCAGACGCTCCATAATATCCGGCGTTGCGGAAGCCAGCACCTCACGGATGATGTCATTGCTTCCGGTAGACTGCCAGAATGCTTTGGGACGGCAGTTATTGTTGAAGTACCCAATGACAGACCAAGGATTAAAAATCTCGGTATTACCGAAGCGGTACCCATCATACCAATCGCAGAGCTCCTGATACTTGTCAGATGCGCTGTAGTATTCTGCCATTTCACGCACTTCGTCCGAGGTGAAACCGAAATACTCGCTATAACGTTCATCCAAGATGGAGTTGATCTTCAGGTTGTTCAGGCCACTGAAGATACTTTCCTTGGCAACACGCAGGATGCCGGTCAGGAAACCATAGCTCAGATGCGGATTGTCCTTCAGACCACCGGAGAACAGATTGCGCATAAATCCAATGACAGTATCATAGAAACCGTTCACATGTCCCTGCTGAATGGGAGTATCATATTCGTCAATGATGACGATGGGGGCAACATCATGGTGCTTATGAAGCAGCAGCGTCAATGTCCGCAGGGACATTTGATATTCTACTTCATCAGCAGCTTCTGTTGCGAGAATGGAGTATTCCTCTTTTTCGTAATCACTGAGCGCAGAACTGGAGGCCAACTCGTCGTGGCGGCGGAATTCCTGCGCGATCAGCTTTTGGAGCGTCTGATAGGTTTCTTCCCAAGAGGTGTATTTAACATCCTTGAAGGACAGGAAGATCACAGGGTACTTTCTATGGTGGGCAAGATAGGATTCTCCGCAGGACCAGATTTTCTTATCTCTGAAGTAAACGGAAGTGTCCTCGGTCGTCTTTTCGAAGAAAGTGCGGAGCATATCCATGTTCAATGTTTTGCCAAAGCGTCTGGGGCGGGTAAATAGGGATACTTTGGGGCGCTCGTCCAGAAACTCCTTGATCATTAAGGTCTTGTCTACATAGTAGTAGTTCTTGCAGGCGTCCCGGTAATCAGATACACCAATGGGCAAGGGCTTGCGTGCGGATGACACTGCGGGCTTCACAGCACTTCGGCGGCCACGCTTATCCATCGGCTTTTGAGTACCGTCCGGGATAAACCACTGCCTGCCCTTCTTATATGCGCCGGAGATACGTCCGGTTTTGCAAAGCTCATTGACCCGCCGTTCAGTAATGCCCCAAGCGGCAGCCGCTTCTTTGATCGTCATATTGGAACACCCCCATTGCAGTTCGTCAAGAATATTATAACCACTGTTCCGAATAAAATCAACTGTATTATTCCGAATGATAACGGCATTATTTGGAACAGCTTTGTTCTGCGGATATTCTGTTCTTTTTAGTAGCTATTTCCTGCTTTCTGTGATATTGTTCGTTTGCCAAAAGGAGGCGATGATATGCAGAAAGAAAACAAGCTGACGGTCGGGCAATGGTGCGACTACTGGTTCACCGCGAACCGCCACAAATGGAACGGCAACACCGAGGGCGGGTACCGCAATCTGATCTACAGCCACATCATCCCCAGCATCGGAAGTGTGGCACTCTCTGACCTGACGGAGCAGGTGGTAACGGATTTCTACAACAGCCTGCGAAGCCAGGGACTCGGCGCCAGAAGCGTCTGGTGCGTCCACCTGCTCCTGCGCCGGTGTATGGATGAAGCGGCACAGGACCAGCTCATTCCCTACAACCCGGTGCGGCTCTGCCGGGAGCCCAAGGCAGAGGAATACAAAACAGCCCCTCTGCGATTGGGGCAGCTCCAGCGTTACCTGAACGCAGCAGAACAGCTCGGCGTACTCCCCATCATCTATACAGGACTTTCAAGCGGCCTGCGGCAATGTGAACTGATCACCTTGTCGTGGGCCGATTTTCATGTCCGCTACAAGTACATCCTCAGAGGTCAACGCCTGCTTACGCTCAATGAGAAAGGGGCGTATCTCTTGACACGGATGCCGGAAACCAACTCGCCCTATGTGTTCTGTAACCCCAAAACCGAAGCGCCGTACAAGCTCCACGAGTTCTACTATTTACACAAGAAAATACTCAAACAGGCCAGGCTCCCATGGGTGGCCTTTCGAGACTTACAGCGTCAGTGCATGGAGGTGGGAATATGACGCTCCGAGAATACATCAGCTTCTGGCAGGAAGCCTACGACAGGCACCAAAGCAGGGCGACCACCTATGCAGCACACAACTATGTATTCAAAAACCATATTCTCCCCGGTTTGGGTGACATACCGCTCTCTGAATTGACATCGGAGATGGTCGGAGAATTTCTGGAGGAGCGGCGGCGCTTCGGCAATCATCGACCCGGCAGCTCCGGTCTGGGCGAAGAAACCATGCGGCACATCCACCGCCTGCTTCAGCAATGTCTGGACCAGGCCATCCGGGATGGCCTCATAACAGAGAATCCTGCCAAGTCGTTCCACTACCGCAAATCCACGACGGTGAAGGCAGATATCATGACGCCTCTGGAGATGGAGGACTATCTGGACGCTGCCGAGCAATTGGGCTACCTCCCCATGTTCATGCTGGCGCTGACGACAGGCCTTCGCCAAGGCGAGCTCATCGCCCTGAAATGGAGCGACCTTGATATCGAAAGCCGGACGCTGACCGTTGCGGAAAACCGTGCGGTACGGCGTGAGCTGGTGGAGTACGGTAGCCAGACGAGGTCAATAAGGCTGACCCCGGAGGTGGTCGACCTTCTCATCATGGAGCACAGCAAGCACCCCAGCAGCCCACTCATGTTTATGCACCCGGCCACACTGAAACCCTACTCGCCGCAGATGGTGCGCCGGATGCACAAGGAGATCATCAGGGAAGCGGGCATCGACCATATCCGATTCACGGATCTCCGCCATACCTACGCCATCCTTGCTCTAAAGAACGGCATGGATGCCAAGGAGTTGGCGCAGATGCTTGGGCACTACCGCCCCACGATCACCCGGCAGAACTATGAACCCTATCTGCCCCGCACAGCAAAAAAGGATGAGGAAATGCCTGATAAAGCCACCCAGAGCGAACTGCAGCAGGCGGCAAATATTCTGGATAGTCTTCTGAAGTTCTGATAGCTATTCCGCAAAAGGTGAGTTGCCCACAGAACTCAATCATTTTACATCCAAAGAGGAGGAAACAAAATGAAAAAGCGTATCATCATCGCCGCGGCGATTACCGCCTGTCTGGCCCTGTGCGCCGCCATGTGGCCGCAGGCCGAAACGGTCGGGGAAACACCCGCCGTGATCGTCCCAGAAGCGGCCGTTGTGGAACTCAAAACAGAAGCCGAAACGGCACTTCCGTCAGAGAAAGAAAAGACTGCGATTCCACAGCCGGAACAGACCCAGGAGGCCGTCACGGAACCGAAGTCAGCACCTGCGGAAACACCCGCAGTCCAGTCCGCACCGGAGCCAGAACCTGTCCCGGAAGTGTCTTATGGTCTCGCCCCGGAGCAAGCTGCAGAACCGCACGTAGCTAAAACAACCATTGAACCTCCGTCTGGCGACATGGTCTATGTCCCCGGCTTTGGCTGGATACAAAGCGAAGGTCCCAACCATGTCGAGTACGCCGAGGATATGTACGAGAACGGCAATAAAATCGGCATCATGGGTTGACCTCAAAAATTGAGCCGCATAAACAATGAAATAGCCGTGGGAGCGAATCGGAACGCTTCCGTGGCTTTTTCATCGTGACCAGATGATTCGAAATATTCTCTCTGAAATCGAAAACACAGATCTGAAAAATGGATTTTTGATAGACAAAATGGCGCCTCTATGCTAAAATTGGCCTGTATTAGTGTATACTCCGGGGATGAGGTGTTACAATGACGATTTGTTATAACAAGCTGTGGAAGCTCCTGATCGATAAAAATATGAAAAAGAAGGATCTGCGTCTGGCTACCGGTATGTCTACGACCGCCCTTGCCAAACTGGGCAAGAACCAGCATGTCAGTACAGAAATCCTGATGAAAATCTGTACCGTGCTGGATTGCGACTTCTGCGATATCATAGAGCTCGTAAAGGAGGAAAACCATGATTGACTTTTCCAAAATCGAGCAATATCGGGAGAATAACCGTATTGAGGCCAAGAAAGCCCCTTTGGCGGGCTTCCCAAGAGCATTTGGGAAACCTATTCCGCTTTTGCCAATACCCACGGCGGCATTATCCTGTTGGGCGTGGAAGAATGGGCGGATAAATCCTTGCACACGGTAGATCTGCCAGACCCTGACAGACTCATCAAGGAGTTCTGGGACATCGTCAACAATCCCAACAAGACCAGCGTGAATGTGCTGTCCTCCAAGGATGTATTTGTGCAGGAAGTCGACGGCAATCATATCGTGGTCATCAATGTTCCCCGCGCGGAACGCTCCTATAAACCGGTGTATGTGGACGGAAATCCGCTCTGCACATACCGCCGTAACGGTGAGGGCGACTATCGCTGCACCAAGGAGGAATATCAGGCCATGGTGCGGGACGCATCCGTGAAAACGCAAGACATGCTCATTCTGAGCGAAATGGACTTGACGGTGTTCAACAAAGAAAGCATCCGCAGTTATCGCCAGAGAATGCGCCTCTCCCGCCCCGGCCATGTGTGGGAAGCCTTGGAGGATGAAGATTTCCTCCTGAAGCTGGGTGCTGTCGGTATCGGCTCTGATGGGAAAAAGCATCCCACCTCTGCAGGACTTCTCATGTTCGGCAACGAGTATGACATTGTGCGTGAATTCAACACTTACTTTCTGGATTACCAGGAGCAGTATGACGCTGATACCCGTTGGACTGACCGTATCATATCTTCCTCCGGCGACTGGAGCGGCAATGTGTACGACTTCTATTTCCGCGTCTATAACAAGCTGATTCAGGACATTAAGGTGCCGTTTAAAATGGATGGCGGCACCAGAGTGGATGATACCCCTGTGCATCAGGCACTCCGGGAAGCATTGGCAAATTGCCTGGTTCATGCCGATTATTACGGCAGACAAGGCCTGGTCATCATCAAAAAGCGTGATTCCATCACCATGGCGAATCCCGGCGGTTTCCGCATCGAGGTCGACGCAGCGAAAAGCGGCGGCGTATCCGACCCCCGCAACGGGACCATGCTGAAGATGTTCAATCTGATCGATATCGGTGAGCGCTCTGGCAGCGGTATCCCCCTCATTTTTGGCGCCTGGCGTGAGCAGGGGTGGGCAATGCCCTCTGTCACAGAACAGATTGAACCGGAAAGAACGATTTTATCGCTCGTTTTTGAAAAGGCAAGCGATAAAAAGCAAGCGATAAAGGCAAGCAATTCCACAATTTACAGCAGACAAAAACAATCCGTCATCGAATACTTGACCCGCGAGATTCAAGCGGATTGTAAAACGATTGCGGATCTGTTGGAGATCAGCAGTCCTCGTGCCAGAGCAGTGCTTACAAAAATGGTGAAAGAAGAAATCATTATTACCGAAGGCGGCAACCGCAATAGAACATACAAATTGAAATCCTAAGTGTCCACTATAACGGACACCACTTATGGTAGACTTATATAGAGAAAATGCAGCAACCATAGCGTTGCTTTTCGGAGGATCCAGATGGGAAAAGAACTGTTTAAGAATATCCCCAGTAAAGTCGGGGATTTGGTCAAGGATGTACGCAATGGCCGCATCGGTCTGCCTGATCTTCAGCGTCCTTTTGTTTGGAGGGACAATAAAGTTCGTGAGTTGTTTGACTCTATGCTCAAGAGGGGCAATCCCATTGGCTATATCATGCTGTGGGAGTCTCCAGTTGATTATGAGAGCAAAAAGAGCGCGATTGGAGATAACTCAAAAACCTATGAAGAACCTAAGGAACTCGTCATTGACGGTCAGCAGCGTTTGACTGCCCTTGTTGCGGCTATGTATGCGGTCAAGGTGAAGGACAAGAATTTCGCAGATCGTGAAATAAAAATCTCCTATAATCCGCTGACTCGCGAATTTGCCGTGTGGTCCCAGGCATACGAAAAGGACACCGAGTGGATCAGTCGCATCAGTGATGTGTTCCTGGCAAAAGAGGACAATTCCATCAGTTCTCTGCGGCGACATTTTATCAAGGAAGCCAACGAAGGCCGCGGTAAGAAAGAACTCCCCTTGCTGACAGACGAGGAAGAAGATAGAATCGGAGATAACATCAATGCGCTTCTGAATTTGTCTGATTATTCTCTACCTACTCTGGAAATCAGTTACACGGCAGACGAAGAAGATGTCGCAGATATTTTCGTCAGAGTCAATTCTGGCGGACAGAGTCTGACGGAGAACAACTTCATTCAGACTCTTATCTCCGTTTACGAGAATGAAACCAGCAATAAGATCAATGCGTTTGCAGCAGCATCCAGAGTACCAGCCGCCAACACCTCTTACAACACACTTTTGGCAATTGAACCTTCTCATCTGATTCGCATGGCCGTTGGCGTTGGTTTCAAGCGTGCCCGGTTGAGATACGCCTACATGCTTTTGAGAGGCAAAAATCTTGAGACCGGAAAGTTCTCTGATGAAGTCCGGCATGAAAATCTCCAGATTTTCAAGGACGCTTTGGACAAGGTCATGAACCTTAACAACTGGCACAGTTTCATTAACATCGTGGCAGAGGCCGGATATATCAGCGACAAGCTGATTGCATCGTCCAACGCTATCGTTTTCAGTTATGTCCTTTACCTGATCGCCAAATACGACTACAAACTGGATGCGGCGCAGTTGAAGAAATGCACCAGCAAGTGGTTCTTTATGAGCACCATCACATATTTCTACACTGGCTCCACGGAGTCCGAAGTGGAAAAGCAATTTGCAGATCTGCGTGATGTTCATACGGCGGCAGAGTTCATTGCCTATACTGACCGTGTAATCGAAACACACTTCACAGACGATTATTTCAGTTTGACTCTACCCTAACGAGCTGAACAGCGCTGCGGCTATTTCTCCGGCGTGGTATGGATATGTGGCAGCTCAGATCGTGCTGAATACTCCTATGTTGTTCAGCAACACCCCAGTATCCAAGTATTTCATCTTGGGTTCCAGCGGAACGAAGAATGCTATCGACAAGCATCACATTTTCCCGAAAAACTACCTGACCGGCATTGGTTTTACCAGCGACCGTGACCGGAACCAGATCGCAAACTTTACCTATCTCGACTACGCCACCAACATCGAGATTTCAGATAAGGCGCCCCAAGACTATGTCTCTCATTACCGCCAAAAACTGGGCGAAGAAGGTTATCGCAAAACCTGCAAGGAACACGCTCTGCCGGATAACTTCGAAAATATGGACTACATGGAGTTCCTAAGCCAGCGCAGAATCTTGATGGCGCAAACTGTTCGCAAGGCTTATCAAAGACTGTGTGAGTGATATTTACAAACAAAGTCTTTCGAGGTGGTTGCTTGCCGTACACAGAAACCGGGGGAAATGTTATATCCAATATTTAGAACTCACATGGCACGGAAGGGGTCCCGCAATGATTACAATTGATTCTTTAATTGGGCAGATGAAAAGCCTTTTTGCCATTAAAACACCAGTTCGCTTCGATACGCCGGAGTATATTCAATTTTATAATGACCTAATTCAGTACATTTACGAAAATCACTTTGAAGAAAGCGATGAGTGGAAAATCATTTCCCGTAATCTTGTTTACACCTCAACGCAAAGAATGGCAACGGGAGAAGGAAATACAATTTTGATTCAATTAGATGCCTTGAAGCGCAGGGAACTGGAACTCCGTTTTGCGATTGACTGGAAGCTGGTTCACCCGGATATTATTTGGGTGGCGCGGTCACTGTATCAAGATGGCCATTATTTTGAATCTGCACGCAGTGCCTTTATCGAAATAAATGCCAGAGTCAAAAAGCTTTTCCCAGAGCTTAGAGGAAAGGACGGAAAGCAGTTGGATGGCTACCCTCTTATGCAAACAGTTTTTTCGGCCAAAACTCCTAAGCTTGTGATTGCAGACACCTCAACGGATACAGGCGAAAATGTTCAACGAGGATTTATGGATATGTTTGCCGGAGCAGCGGCTGCCTTGCGAAATCCAAAGGCTCACGAAAATGATTTCATTACAGCAGAGAATGCGGCACGGCAGTTAATGTTTGCCAGTATGCTAATGTACGAGCTGGATGAGGCTTTGGAGCGAGAGGAAAACAGCACCATAGCGGCAGTTGAAAAAGTTCAATTGGTTGCTGATACGGATTTCGCAAGCAACGGACACAGAGGAGGATAACGGATGGATTACAGTTTATTGATTGCCTATTTGCGGCAGAAACAATATATTACGGATTTGGAAAAGGATATTCTGGATACATGGAACGAGCTTCAGAAATCCCCATTTGACCGCAGTTCTGCGCAACTGCAAATTATGCAGAATAACGCAAAACACCCGGAGATTCTTGCCGCAATCAAGGCGCTACCAACAACGGTTATTCGCCCTTTTGATCAGGTAACAGAAAACGATATACGATATAATTTGGGGGAACAACTCGAGGCACTTGCCATGAAAGAGGGGTGGCCAACCAATGGCTAATAAATTGGAGCTGACGTGGTATGGCAAAGACGAGCCGATTCGGGTCGAGCCTCGTTTACTGATTGAAAATACGGAGCTTTCCAACACTGCCGCCGACCCGGAGACGCAGAATATGCTGATCCATGGGGATAATCTGTTGGCGTTGAAAGCGCTGGAGAGCAAATTCGCCGGGCAAGTAAAGTGTATCTATATCGATCCTCCGTACAATACCGGCTCGGCATTTGAGCATTATGATGATAATCTGGAGCATAGTATTTGGCTCAATCTGATGCGTCCACGCCTCGAAATCCTCTGGAATCTTCTTGATGGTACTGTTGGTAGCCTGTGGATCAGTATTGACGATTCCGAACAGGCATATATGCGGGTTTTGTGCGACGAACTATTTGGTCGGCATAATTTTGTTGCACAGAATGTATGGCAAAAACGATATTCCCGTGAAAATCGAGAAGCTATCGGCGATGCGCACGAGTATATTATTGTTTACGCGAAAAATCCTGCTCGTTTTAAGGAAAGTAGAAATCTTGTCCCTATGTCAGAGGAGCAAGCCAAAGTATATAAGAACCCCAATAACGACCCAAAAGGACGCTGGAGAGGCGTTCCTATGACTGCACAGGGATATCGGCCAAACCAAATGTATCCGATAACAGATCCGAAAGGGAATATTCATTATCCTCCTGAAGGTCGGTGCTGGAGTACTGTTGAATCGGAATTCAGAAAGCTGTTGGAGCAAGGAAGAATTTATTTTGGAAAGAATAATGACTCCCAACCAAGTACAATCCGCTATCTATCTGAAGTCCCTGGTGTAGTACCATGGACATGGTGGCCGTGTGAAGAAGTCGGTCACACAGATTCGTCAAAGAAAGAGATTATGGCGATTTTCGGCAAAGATAACATTTTTGCCACTCCTAAACCCGAAGAGCTTATTCAGCGCATCATCCATATTGCCTCCAATCCCGGCGATTTGGTTCTTGATTCCTTCCTCGGTTCCGGTACTACCGCTGCCGTCGCACAAAAAATGGGGCGGCGTTGGATTGGCGTGGAAATGGGCAATCATGCCTATACCCATTGCAAAGTGCGCATGGATAAGGTTATTGCCGGGGAAGACCCCGGCGGCATTACCAAGGCGCAGAGCTGGCAAGGAGGCGGAGGGTACCGATTCTATGAGGTAGCACCTACGCTCATTAACAAAGACCCCTTTGATGAATATGTCATCAACGAGGACTATGACGCCAATATGCTGGCAGCAGCGGTGGCCCTGCACGAGGGATTCCGCTATCAGCCGGACGGAGACCTGTTCTGGAAACAGTCCGTAGGCAACGAGAACAGCTACCTCTTTGTGACGACCCGCCACCTGAACAGCCCCTATCTGGACTCCATCAAGGACACCATGGAGGAGGGCGAGTATCTGATCATCGCTTGCCGCTCCTTTTGACAGCGGACTGGACAAGGCCTACGATAATATCACAGTGAAGAAAATCCCGCAAATGCTGCTGGAACGCTGCGAGTTCGGCAAAGCGGATTACAACCTGAATATCGTACACCCGCCGGTGTATGATGATTGCGACGAGGAGGAAGAGGATGTCTAACGATTTTCCGCTCTATACCACAGACTATATCAGCGGCGTCATGTCTCTCCGCAAGCCGCAGACGCAATCGTTGAAGATTCTTGAAGAGATCACCAACGCCGTACAGCTCCGTAAAGGTATGAATCTGAAAGCGGCACTGGGCGCTGTCCACGCTATGTATCCGATCTGCTCCGATTTTGAACGTGACTTTATGTCCCTGACTTTTGCTCTGGCGACCGGTGTCGGCAAGACTCGCTTGATGGGAGCCTTTATCGCCTACCTTTACACACAGCACCATATCAGGAACTTTTTCGTGGTTGCTCCCAATACCACGATTTTTGAAAAACTCAAAAAGGATCTCAGTGATAACAACAGCGCCAAGTATGTGTTCAAGGGGCTTGGCTGTTTCAGCACGCCGCCGCAGATCATTACGGATGACGATTACCGTGAAAAAACGCTCTCCCTGTTTGAATCCGATGTTCACATCTTCGTGTATAACATCGACAAATTCAACAAAGAGGGCGCAAATATGAAAAAGGTGAACGAGCTCATTGGGGACTCGTTCTATCAGGTGTTGTCCGACTTGCCGGATCTTGTGCTTATTATGGATGAGTCGCACCATTACCGGGCAGAAAAAGGGGCGCAGGCACTGAACGAGCTGCATCCGCTGCTGGGACTGGAATTGACAGCGACACCGTTGGTGACCAAGGGAAATAAGCAGGTGCCGTTCAAAAATGTGGTATATGAATACCCGCTGTCCAAGGCAATCGAGGACGGCTATACTCGCACACCTTTTGCTGTCACACGCTCCGACATTGATTTTTACAACTTTGGTGACGAGCAGCTGGACAAAAATGATGCTGCTGGACGGTATCACCTGCCATGAAAGCACAAAGCGCAAATTGGAAGTCTACGCTGCCAATCACGGCAAGCCTGTGGTGAAGCCGTTTATGCTCGTAGTTTGCAAGGATACAGATCACGCAACCTGGGTGGAGCAATTCGTAAAGTCAGACGAATTCCGTAGTGGTGCGTATCGCAACAAAACGATCATCGTCCACTCTAAGCAGAAAGGCGCAGAGACGGAAGCGAACACTCGTCTGCTTCTGGATGTGGAAAATCCGGAAAATCCGGTGGAGATCGTGATCCATGTCAATATGCTCAAAGAAGGCTGGGATGTCAACAACCTCTATACCATTGTCCCGCTTCGGACAGCCGCATCCAAAATTCTGCGAGAGCAGATGGTAGGTCGCGGCTTGCGCCTGCCCTATGGAGAGCGCGCACCGGTGATCGGGATGTGGATGCCGTCATGCTGACTGCACATGATAAATTCAAGGATATTCTGGCGGAGGCACAGAAGGGTGATTCTATTTTTAAGGCTGGGAATGTCATTAAAGCAGAAGAGATCAAGCCCGAAGAAGTGGTCTATACCAGCTGACAATAGAAACCGATCCGGATGCCGAGCTGGAAAAAAGCGTATGCTCATACTCAAATTGAAAAGACGGATACCACAGATGCGCTGCTCAAGAAAGCAACGAAGTTGATTCAGACAGAGGTCGAGAACCATATTCAGCATACCCCAGCTCACACGGTTACTCCGACGCAGGCGCAACAAATCGTAGAAACGGTCAAGCAGCAGGTATCCGAGGACAAAGACCTTGGTCAAACGTTCAAAGAGAACGAAATGCCACTGGCAGCATGGATGCTCTACCAGACCGAGGAAACGCACAGAGCTGCCGTGAACAAAATTTATTCCGATTCCCCGTATCAAGGTAACGGATGCCGGTGTTGAGGAATAATGTGTTCGTAGACTTTGATTTGGACATGGCAGATTTTACCCATGTGCCGATCAAGAATGAGCTGGTCGTTCAGAATCTGGAGGATATGGGACCGGCAGCGCATCAAGGGCAATGCAATCGATTTTGAGGGCTACAATCCGAAAAAGGTCATTCTGGAACAGCTGCGTGCAAAGCCGGAAATCGATTACGAAAAGTGTTCCAAACTGCTGTTCAAACTGATTACTCAGGTCTGCGACCATTACGAAACCCGATATGGCACAAACGGAATGCAAAACATCATTATGATGTACAAGCGGGATATTGGCAATAAAATCTACAAGCAGATGCTCCAGCATTTTTACTGTGAAAACGGATTTTTACAGGAAGAAGTGGTCGGCACAAGAGATTACAACCTGCAGCAGTCTTACAGCTGTGCCGAACGGGTCAATCTTTTCTCCGATGATTATACCGGGAATATCCAGTCTGTGCTGTTTGAGGGAATCAAACGAGGTGTGTTCAGCACCGCTAAATTCGATAGCCGCCCGGAGCTGCTGTTGGCGCGGATTCTGGAAACAGAATCGGCGGATGTACAGAATTGGCTTCGTCCTGCGCCGCAGGAGTTCAATATTACCTATAACCACGGTCATAACTATGAGCCGGACTTTGTGGTGGAAACCGAGGAAACCATTTATCTTGTAGAGGTCAAGGGTGAGGACAAGCTGAATGAC
>VOFK01000895.1_pt1 | contig 15623 bp, 18 predicted proteins | sample 5384121 | NCBI WGS metagenome assembly VOFK01 (sample SAMN12384730, study PRJNA508395) | human gut metagenome | isolation source: healthy gut J | host: Homo sapiens
GGTTCGCTATCGAGGTTAATTATATGACCTGTTTTTAAGTATCAAAAAAAAAAAATTATTCAAATAAAAGATAACTAAAATTAAAAAAGCTTTCTCAAAGAAGTTAATAAAAATTTGATTTTTATTAATTTTTGATTTGGTATATACAGTAAGAGGTGATATAGTGGCAAAGATAGAATTTACACCAAAAGGTGTATGCTCATCAAAGATTATTGTAAGTTGTGATGAGAATGATGTAATAAAAAGATGTAAAATTTATTGGCGGTTGTCCAGGTAATACTATGGGAGTTTCTATATTATGTAAAGGAAAAACTATAGATGAAGTAATAAATAAATTGGAAGGTATTGATTGTAGGAATAGAAAGACATCATGCCCTGATCAATTAGCTCAGGCTTTAAAAGAGTTAAAAAAAGAAAAAGTAAAGTAAGGAGTATATATGAAAAAATTTTTTTTTAGACGAGTTTAAACAGTTTATATCAAAAGGAAATGTAGTAGACTTAGCTGTAGGTGTTATTATAGGTGGAGCTTTTAGTAAAATAGTTTCTAGTTTAGTAGATAACATCATAATGCCTATTATAGGAGTTATTTTAGGTGGTGTTGATTTTTCTGGACTATCAATTACATTCCATGGAGCTTCTATAAAATATGGTTTATTCATTCAAAATGTAGTGGATTTTCTAATTGTTGCTTTTTGTATATTTACAGTAATTAAAATTCTAAATTCATTTGATAAAAAGATCAAAAGTAAAATAGAAAAAAGAACAAAAAGAGCAAGAAGAAAAAGAACCAGAAATGACAAAGGAAGAACGTTTATTAACAGAAATTAGAGATTTATTAAAGAAAAAATCAAAGGAAGATAAAAAAACAAAATAATAGCATAATAAAGTAAGGAGCTAGGATAAGATGAATGAAGAAATAACAAGATTAACAAAAATGAATCAAAATATAAATAGTAATGGAGAACAAAATACATATGATATAAAAAGCAAACGTATTAGTATTTTAGACACTTATGGTGAAAACTTTATAAAAAAAGAATTCATCACTAATCCAGCTATAGGAAGAGAAAAGGAATTGAAGGAGTTAATGCTTATCCTGCTTACTCCTGATAAATCAGCTATTTTAACTGGTAAGCCTGGTGTCGGAAAAACTTCTATAGTTGAAGGACTTGCATACTTAATTCAAAAAAGACAAGTTCCTAATCAATTACTAAATTATCAAATAATAAAAGTTAATACTTCTGCCTTACTTGGTATAGATCCGTAACAGGTGAATCAAAGATTCAAAACTTAATAGAAGAGTTGAAAAACTATGAACATTTAATTTTATTTATAGATGAAATACATACCTTAATGGGTTCAAAAGGAGAAGCCCTAGACTTTGCCAATATGTTTAAACCGGGTCTTGATAGAGGTGATATAAAAGTTATTGGTGCTACAACAACTGAAGAATATGAAAGATATATCTTAAGAGATAAAGCCTTTGTTAGACGTTTTCAAAAAGTAATTGTTGAAGAACCAACCAGGGAACAAAATATCCAAATATGTTTAGGAACACTTCCGAAAATAGAAAAAAGGACAGGGGCCGAGATGATGTATTCCAACTTTGTGAAACAAACAATGATGGAATTTCTAACCGATATCACTAGTGAATATAAAAAGAGTATATGAAATAGGTTCTAGATATCCCGATGTAACTCTAACCTTAATTCAAGATGCCTTCAGTTACGCTATGTTTGATAACCGTAAATATGTAAATGTCCTAGATTTTAGAAAAGCAATTGAAAACTGTAAAAATATATATCCAGATGTTATTACTAAATCGTTGCCAATCTTTGATGAAACCTTTAGAGGAGAAATTGAAGATGCTAGATTAAACATGATTAATTAGAGCTAGAAATGAAGTGGTCAAGTAAAAATAGACACTTTATAAAAAGAACGTTCTTTTAAAACCCTAATTCAATTTTATATTGAATTGGGGTTTTATATTTTAAAGAATAACTTGGTCTTTCATTGTTATAATAGTAAATATATTCTTCAATAAGTTTAGGAACATCTTTGCAATGTTTTAAATTAAAATCAACAATTAATTCTTCTTTAATCCAACCATTTAATGATTCATTAACTGGATTATCAGTTGGTGTTCCTGCTCGACTCATTGAACGAGATATGTTATAATTTTCTAGAAGCTTATTATAAGCTTTAGACGAATAAACTGAACCTTGATCTGTGTGAAGAATAATCAAATCATCAGTTTGTTCTTTTTTTATGCGGTTTAATACTTGATTTAATCCATCATAATATGACCTTGTATCTCCTTTTCTAGATACTAAACCATATCCAACTATTTCTTTTATTCCAAGCATCAAAATACATCGTTAATTCATAATATGTTCTGCCAACCCAAAATGCAGTCATATCTGAAACTATTACTTCAAATGGTCTTGATAAATATTTCCATCCATTCCATACTAGATTATTAAATTTTTCATGTTCTTCATCAGGTTTCTTCCATTGATAATGTTTCCCTTTTGACTTAATACCTTCATATTTACAACATAAATGAACATGGTTATCAGACCAAACTATACCATAATGTAATCTTGCATAAGCATTAATCCATCTATATCCATGTGATGGATGCTTTTCGTGTATCTCTTTTATTAATTTTATATCGGATTGTCTTGATATCATTTTTTTTCTGTTGGGTGCTCCTGTCTGTATTTCCATTTATAATATCCAGACCTACTAATAGACATATATTCACATAATAATTTAACTCCATATTTATCTTTATATTCATATATTATTTTGTATTCTTGTCGAATATAGTAACGAATTCCTTTTCGGCACCAACTCCTTTCACCATGTAACCTTTTTTTAATCGAGCAATCTCAATATCTTTCTTCATCAACTCTAATTCAAGTTCTTCTATTTTATTTTTTGGCTTTTTTAAATGCAATCCAGTACTTAAACTCTTATGTTTTCCAGTATTTGATTTTAATCCTTCAATACCTTTTTCTTTATAAGAATAATACCATTTTGATAATACACTCTTAGAAATATCATGTTTTTTACTCATAGTATGAAATCCATATCCATTATTAATCATTTCTAAAACTAGTTTTTCTTTTTCTTCTGGTGTTCTCATTATATTTTTACTCATATATTATCCCTCCTATATATATTGTAACAAATTAAAAAAGTAAACAGCTCTTTTTTTATCTGTCTACTTTTATTGTATCACTTCAAAATAGTTCTTTTTTTTTATAGATTTTTCTTGACAAAATTCGACAAAAAGCATATACTATACTGGTATACCAAATTGGTATATCTGTATAGAGGTGACTGATATGGAAAAAAAAGAAGTTGTAATAAATACAGCCCGTGAATTATTTACAAAGTATGGTTACAAAAAAGTATCTATGGATGAGATAGCAAGAACCTCTAACGTAACTAAGAAAACAATTTATTCTTACTTTAAAGATAAAGATGAATTGTTTAGATATTTTATTGAAGAAGAACTTATCAATATGAAACAAAAAATAGAAAAGAAAATAAATAATGAAAGTTTTAACGATAAAGTATCAACTATTATGTTAGAAATCTTAAATCTCAGAAAAAATAGTGCTTTATTAGAATCTATTATTAAAGATTGTAACACATCAAGTAATAATGCTATGCAAAATATGTCATTTTCAAATTATTATGACTCAGAGATAATTAATTATCTTGAAACAAAAATAAATGAGGAAATAGATCAAAAAAACATCAAAAAATGTAATGCTCATTTAACAGCTTTTTTATTATCTATAAAGTTTGTTTATCAATCTTATTTGAATATGATGAGCCAATAGATGAGAAAACAATTACTAAAGAAATTACCACAATCTTAAAAGATGGTCTATTTAATTAGGAGGGGATATCGTGAAAGAAAAAAAGTTTTTTAATTATGTTATTATAGCGGCAGTTTTAATTATACCGTTCATGTACAGTTTCTTTTACTTAAAAGCCTATTGGAATCCATATGGTGAAGGAAACATTGATAACATACCAGTTGCCATTGTTAATAATGATGAGGGTGATAACGGAGAAAAAGTTATTACTAATATCAAAAACTCTAAAAAATTAAAGATAAGTACAGTTAGTGATGAAAAGGCATCAGATGGTCTTTATAATAAAAAGTATTACGCAGTAATTACTATTCCAAAAGATTTTTCTGAAAGTATGGAAAGTGCATCTACCACAAACAAAAAACACGCAACTATTACATATGCACCAAACCAGAAATCTAATTATCTAGCTAGTCAAATTATCAATAATGTAGTAAGTGCTGTAGAAAAAAATCTTGATAATACTGTAAATTCTACTATTGTAGACAGCCTAGCTTCTACAATAAAAGATGTACCATCAAAATTAGAAACTATTTCAAATGGCTTTGAAAAATTAGAAGAAGGTACTACAAAACTTCAAGATGGAAGTAATAGTTTAGCTAATGGTACTAATAGTTTAAAATCAAACTATGAAGAGTTTAATACAGGTATCAAAAATATCAAAGATGGTATAGAAACTTTAAATAGTAGTACTGCTAATTTTTCAAGTTTAAGTTCCGGATTAAATGAATTAGTAACAGGAGCTGCCAACTTAAAAGCTGGTAATGATCAATTTAGTACTGGTTTTAATGCTTATGTTTCAGGAGTAAATACTGCCTTAAACTACACAGATAGCTTAGTAACATTAATTAATGCAAGTATCTGTCCAAAAGTTCAAAATAACACAGCAACTAAAGAAGAAATCAAAATGTGTGCAATCGCTCAAGGAATGTCAACACCATCTGAAAAAACAGGTAACACAACAACGATTAATTATTTAAAAATAAGTGGTCAAAAATTACAAAACGCTAATACAAGCGTATCAGCTGGAATAAATGAATTAAATAACAAAGTAACACCATTATTATCAGTTAATGATAAAATAAAACAGTTACAAGGTGGAGTTAATACCTTATTAAATGGTGCTAACACACTATATGATTCATCACTTCAGATAAGAAATGGTATTGCAACATTAAATGATGGAGCAACAACCCTAAATGCTGGTATTAAAACTTTAAATAGCAGTGTCAAAGGTGCTAAAGAAGAATTAAATACAAATATTACAACAACAAAAGAAGAAGTTAAAAAAGTAGATAACCTATCTGACTACAGTAAAGAACCAGTAACAGTAAAAACAAAAGCTGTAAATGAAATATCAAGTTATGGTACAGCATTCTCACCATTCTTTATATCTATAGCTTTATGGGTAGGATGTCTAATGATGTATATTGTTCTTTACTACGATAAAGAAAGAAAGATTTAAAAAGCTAAGTATTAGTAATAAAAACCGTCTTCAAAGAACATTATGCTACCATGGTCTTGCAACATTATCAGCAATCATTCTAGGAATTCTACTTATGACTTTACTAGATTTTGAAATAACAAATATTTTCTTATATTTCATTTCAATTATTTTAGTAGCTAATACATTTATGGCAATTATTGAAACACTAATTATTAACTTCAAAGATATCGGTAAGTTTATTGCCTTAATATTATTAGTATTACAATTAGCTGCAGCCGGCGGTACATTCCCAATTGAAACAGTAACAAAAGGATTTAGATTCTTAAACCCAGTATTACCAATGACATATACTATAAATCTTTTAAGAGAAAGTCTTGTTACTATTGAAAAGAGTCTTTTAACAAAAAATATTTTAGTTGTAGTAGCAATCATGATTGTATTTATGACTATTAATATTATTGTTGATATTACTAAACAAAAAAAGAAAGTAAATAGATCAAAAACTTCAGGAAATATTTCTTGAAGTTTTTTTGTTTCTAAAAAAGATTTGTCACATCTCCTAATTTTTTTGTATAATAATATTAATGAGATAGAAAATGAAAGGTTGTAATTCATCTTAAGCGCCTGAACTAAACAGTTGACGAGGATTGTAGTTATCGAATATTCGGCGGATGCTACAACGGATTGAAGGTTCGTTAGATATATTTTAAAAAGTAAAAACAATATTACAACAAAGAATATATCCACTTAATATTTTTTTATAGTGGAGGAATTTATTTATGTGTGGAATCACAGGTTATATAGGAAAGAAAAAAACAACAGAAGTTTTACTTAATGGGTTATATGCCCTTGAATATAGAGGATATGATTCAGCCGGAGTTGCGATATCCGATGGCAAAAATTTAGAAATTATTAAAAGTGTTGGAAGAGTAAAAGAACTTGAGGCAAAAAATTAATAAAGAAGATAAGTTAAATAGTTTATATGGTATTGCTCATACTAGATGGGCAACCAATGGTGAAGCAAATCTTGTTAATGCTCATCCACATAAGGTAGGAAAAATTACCTTAGTTCATAATGGTATTATTGAAAATGCCGATACTTTAAAAAGAAGAATTAGAACAAAAAAAGGCTACAAATTTAATAGTGATACAGATAGTGAAGTAGCCGCAGCTATGTTAGATTATAAATTAAAAGATAATGATATACTAACAGCTATCAAATTAACAACTGAAATACTTACCGGTAGTTATGCTTTTTGGTATTATGGTTGAGGGTGATAATAGTCTATATGCATTAAGAAAAGATAGTCCATTATTAATTGGTATTGGAGATTGCGAAAACTTTTTAGCTAGTGATATTACAGCTATTATAAAATATACTAACAAATATATTTTATTAGATGTTGGAGATATCGCTGTTCTAACTAGTGATACTTGCAAAATTTATCATGATGGAAAACCTATCGAAAAAGAAATACTAATATCAGATAGTAAAGGTGTAGATAATAGTAAGAATGGTTATAAACATCATATGTTAAAAGAAATCATGGAAGAACCAGTAGTCTTAAATAATCTTATTGAAAGATATAAAAATGAAGCAAACAGAAGTGAACTTGATCTTTCAAAATATGAACAAATAGATATAGTAGCGTGTGGTTCAGCAATGTATGCTGGATTAGTTGGTCAAAATCTTTTTGAAGAATATGCCAATATAAAAGTAGATGTTTATCCAGCTAGTGAATATCGTTATAAGAAAAAACTTTATGGAAAAAATCCTTTAGTTATTTTGATATCACAATCAGGAGAAACAGCTGATACTATCGCCGCAATGCGTGAAGCTCATAAATTAGGAATTGAAACATTAGGTATTGTCAATAATCCAGATTCAACCATAGCAAGAGAATGTGATAGAAAAATACTAACTAATGCTGGTGTTGAAATAGCTGTTGCCACTACTAAAGCCTATATTTTACAAGTGTGTGTATTATCTTTAATGGCCCTAGAAACTGCTAAGGTAAAGAAACTAGTTCAAGGCGATGAAGATTATAAGGCATTTGAAAAGTTACCAGCTTTATTAAAAAGTGTATTAGATAATAATAGTTACTACGAAAAAGTGGCAGACTCAATTTATCAAAAAGAATCTTGTTTCTTTATTGGTAGAGGAATAGATTACGCCATTTGTATGGAAGGAAGTCTAAAATTAAAAGAAGTATCATATCTTCATAGTGAAGCATATCAAGCAGGAGAATTAAAACATGGTACTATCTCTTTAGTAGAAGAAAATATGCCTGTATTATGCGTTATCACTAATAAAGCCTTAAAAGATAAGAGTATTTCCAACTTAAAAGAAACAGAGGCAAGGGGAGCATTTGGAATAGTTATAACTACTAAAGATTTAGATGATTTTGAAAATTATACTAAAATAGTTGTTCCAACAACATCTATGTTTACTCAAAGTATGTTAGTAGTACCAGCACTTCAACTTTTATCTTATTATGTAGCTCTAAAAAGAGGCTGTGATATAGATAAACCTAGAAATTTAGCTAAGTCAGTAACAGTAGAATAAGGGGTTAAATTAATTAACCCTTTTCTTTAATTTAGAAGGGATTAATATGTTTAAAAAAAAAATGTTTATGAAGAGTACAACAAATTAATAGTTAATAATATCAAACTTCCATTAGAAGATAATGAAGTACCACAGGGAATTTGTAGAGTGAATAATACTATATTAGTATCATGTTATATGGATAACCATGAACAATCTAGAGTATTAATGTTAGACTTAGATGGAAGTAGAACCAAAACCATTATATTAAATAATAAAGCTCATGTTGGTGGAATTAGCTATGATCAAAAACATAATTTAATATTTATTTGTGATACTAAAGGGAAAATAAGTTCTTATCCTTATCATGAATTCATTAACGAAAATTATATTCATCAGAAAAAGTATGATGTCTCATCAAATTATCTTGGAGGAGATCTACTAATAGAAGACGGTAATTTAGTTTGTTCTTATCTTACTTGTTATGACCAAAAATTATATGTTGGCAGTTTCAATAAAACAAAAAATGGTTTAATTAAAGTTTATGATATCTTACGCAAGGAAGAGGGCATAACGCTAAAATATCTTTTTATGAATTTAAAGTTCCAAGAAAAATTCAAGGAATCACTTTTAGTAAGATAAATGATACCCCACATATGATTTTAAGTTCTTCTTATGGCAGAAAAAATAATAGTAAGGTTTTAATATTCCCGATTTCAAAAACCAATACTTATCTGAATCCTACTTATTCCTTTTGCTGTCCTCCCATGTTAGAACAAATATCTGTTGATAATAACAATGATATTCTCTTCCTTTTTGAAAGTTCTTCTTCTAAGTATAGAAAAACTGCCAAGACGGTTACAGATAAAGTAACTTTTATTAACTTAGAAAAACTAAAAAATTAAAAAAGTGCATAAAACATATTGCCAAAATACAACTTTATTGATAAAATAATTGTTGTATTTACATGGCGGTATTGGTGAAGTGGTTAACACGCTAGTTTGTGGCACTAGTATGCAAGGGTTCGATTCCCCTTATACCGCCCCATTGTGAAATCTGCTCGAATTTTTCGAGTTATGATAAAAAAGCTAATTCAAATTGGATTAGTTTTTTTGTGTTATTAAAAACTATCCCTTTAAACAGAAATGATGGAAACAATAGTAAAATTTGCTTACGCTATTAAAAGTAGATATTAGACGATTATTTGATGATTATAATTGCTTTTAACAAAATAGCATAAATACTTTTAATAATTTTCCAATTATGGTATAACTAAAACAGATTATGTATCATTCAATAGAATGATATTTTTATGTTAGGAGAATGTTTATGAAAAATTCAACTATTAAACAGCACAAGCAAATTGGTAAGGAACTTATTCCACCGTTTATGCAGGAACCCATAGGTAGTGTTATACATTTGTGTTCTTGGCCTAAAGAAAGATTACCAGAATATGTATGGATTGGTTTATTACGTGATTCATGTATTAATAAAACTGATTTTTTTAATAAATTTTATTATTTAAAAGAATATATGCGTCAAACATTTAACGAACCTTGTGATAAATTTTCTTTAATTTTGAAATTAGATTCGACGAAAAAAAAAGAATTATATAATAAAAAATAAAAGAAATATTTGGTAATAATGTTTTAGATCCAATTATAGTAGTCTCAAACTTTGATAAGGAAACAAGAAAATCATTTATAGATAAATCTAAATCTAATAATCAAAGAATTGATAAGTTAGTAGATATTATTGAAAAAATGTATGATAAGCATAGCGATTTTGCTATGGATGTAAAATATAGTGCATTAATACTAAAAAAATTAATACAATTTATTTTCGAAAACAAGATATGATAATAAAAGATGCTATTCAAAAATATCCTTCAACTAAAGAAGATGATCCATTACTTGATACATATAAAATAAGTTTATCCAGTGTAGAAGAAATAGATTTTTTCGAAAGTAATTATGAATATTCAAAATATTTTTATGAGGAGATGTATTTAATGACTGATTGTAAACCTAAAAAAATACTTATATATCCAGAAAATTCCAATAAGGAATTATTAATAAATAAAATCAAGGAATTAAAAAAATTAATATTGAAACCGAAGAGATAAAAAGCAGATGATAAAAGAGATGTGATTATAGGAAATATAACTTATGTTTATAAAATTATGAAGGAAATAATAGATAATGAATTATACACATCTATAACATCTAGATTGGTTTTAAGAACTATAGCAGAAATAATAATTAACATAAAGTTTTTGTGTTCCCAAGAAAAAAATAATCCCGATATATGGGAAGCATTTAAAGATTATGGCAGTTCAAAATATAAAATGATTTATAAAAGAATAGAAGAAGGTACTACATTAAGTGATAATTGTACTCATTTTGATGAAACAATATTAAAAATATTAGCTAATGAAACGAAAAGTGAAGAATTTTTAAAAGTAAGTTTTAAAGATTTTGCTGATAAAAATGTAAGACAAAGATTTATTGAAGTAGATGAAAAAAGATTTATATGATACATATTATGATCATGATACTTGCTTTTTCACATGGATATTGGGGAGCTATTAGAGAAAGTTCATTATTAATTTGTGATAATCCTGCTCATAATTATCATAGTGTTGCAGATACAGAATGTGAGCAAAAAATTAGTTAATTGCTGTAATGATTTAATATTTTTTGTTAGATAAAATAATATCAATTATGAATGATGAAATAGGTGTGAAATAATGATTGAAAATATAATTGCTTATCAAAGAGAATACTTTGAAATAATTAATGAGTTCAAAAAAAAAAAATGAAAATACATATGATGATTACTTATTGCTATTAGATAAAAATAGAATTATTATTAAAGAGAAATAAAAAAAACCATAACAAACTTTTTAAAATTAAATAATTCTGATTATTTATATTACGGCGGTGCAACATATTTTGATAATTATTCTATGGAAATAAATCCTGTTACTTTCTCTGGAAAAAAAATAATAATCTCAGAACCATTACTAAAATTATCCCCATTTCTAGAGGCTAAATGATTTTTTTTTTGATTTTGATAGAATTAAGGAAATTTTAGACAATTCAATAGACAATACTCTTAAACTAAAAGATAAAATGTTAGATGCAACAATTATATATATTAACCCCAATGATTACATTTTAGAAATTAAAGAGGATATTTATAAAACCGCTAGAGATATTACTATTCAATATATAAATGAAAATTTAGAAACAGACTACAATGATGTTGATGATTTTGTTCATGACAATAATGGATTATCATTTAAAGAATTAGATGAAAAATATCCAAAACTAAATAATATTCTCTTTACAGTAGATTCAACCCTTAAAATGTCATTAAAAGAAAAAATTATCCAAGGATACATAGATTGTGGTATAGATAAAGAAAAAAATAAAAGATATGAGTGCTATTGAACAAGTAATATTTACGTTTATTGGTTTATTTGGACAAGCATTTGAATTAAAAACAATATCAATCATATTAAAATGTCCATTATATATAACTCGACCAAATGTAATCATGTACTTAAATTGTTTTATTTATGTTGATAATGATGACAAAGAAAGAATATCAGAAAGTAATGTATTATTTGCACTTTATCAAGTTTTTTAAAAAGTAAAAATCCAGAACAAATTAAATATTGTTGTGATTATAAGAAAATAGTAGAATCTTTATCTAAAAAATATAATTCAATAGATGATTATGTTAATGAATTAAAAAAGATAGTTGATTAATGAAAAAATATGTTATAATATTTATGGGAACTAGTTGTTTATCAATTATTCGCTTTAGGGTTTTAGATAACCCCTGTTTATCGCCTCATATTTTTGAAATATAATCAGACTTTAATAGTCTGATTTTTTCATATAAAAAAAGTTAATAATGAAACTAAAATAATTATTTATTTGATCTAATATTTGTAGAGTAAATTTAATTTTCTAGGAGATATTTTTATGAATATTGAAAAAATAAAAGAGGTTTAATCAGAATGTTATTCTAAAGATTTGTGTTATCCTAAATTTCAAAATGAATAGAATGAGAATAATAAATGTTTAGGGATGTGTGCAATAACAGTATTGATTATTTTGTAGAGATATTTATAAAACTCATATAGATGGAGTCAGTGATTATTTTAATTTAATAGAAGAAAAAATTATAGATTTAACAAAAAATCAATTTAACCATGAAATAGATTATCAGAATTATTAAATTATTAATAGTAAAAAAAGTCTTAACTGATGATACTAAAAAATTAGTATAATGTATTAAAAAAGAAAGATTAACAAATAAATTATTGAAATAAGTTAATAAATAAGTTTTTAATTGAATTATAGATGATAATTTGAAAGAAAATTTAGAAACATTTATGATAAAATGTAATAAGGTGATGAATTACATAAAGAAATAATATCAAAATATTATAGAAAATTATAATGATAAGAAGTTATATGTAAAGTGTAGCATTGTTCATATATCGACTAATGTTGATTATCAAAAACGAATAATAAAAAACAAAAGAGTTAACCCAAAAAGCTATTTATAAAAACTTGAAAAAAACATAATTTAAAAAAGGGAATAGATCCTTATAATGATATGTGCATAAATATGGTAATGGAACAGTTATAATAAAACTTTAGAAAAGATATTTTTAATGTCATCAAAATATATAGAAATAATTCAGCATTCGTTTTAATATAAAGAAAGTTAACTTTGAATATTTTTATAATATTATTGATATGTTTTTAGAAGATATGAGTCAACAAATAATTTAAATATAATACTAGTCTCTAAAACACACTAATATTACCCAAAAAATTTATTTGCACTATAAAATATGTTAAAATTAATTGGTGATTATATGTGTAATGAAATTATAAAAAGAGAAAATAAAAATTGGTCTGCGAAAGAAGATATAATTTTATTAAATAATTACAAACAACTGGGGTATAGTGAAGTAGCTAAACTAGTATCTAGAAGTTCATCATCATGTAGAACTAGGTTATATAGATTAAGAAAAAATAATAAAACACTTAAGTCCCAATATCAAATGTTTAATGAAAAGTGGACCGCGTCACAAGATGATTTTTTAAAAGCTAATTATCCTGATAAAGGAGCAGAATGGTGCAGCAAACACTTAAACCGTTCACCATCATCCTGCATTTCTAGAGCTGGAAAGTTAAAAATTAAAAGAAGTTACCGCTGGTCAAAAGATGAGGATGACATTATAAAAAAATATTATCCTCTGTATGGCATAAATAAAGTGAGCAAACTTTTGAATAGAAATAAAGGAACCTGTTTTCAAAGAGCACATGTACTTGGTGTTAAATATATAAACACTAGTAAATGGAGTGAATCAGAATTAAAATTTTTAAAAAAAGTATTATCCTGAAAAAGGTGGGACATTTGTAGCAGAAAAATTAAATAGAAGTTATGTTGCTTGCCACTCTAAAGCTGCCGTATTAAAATTAAAAACAATACCAAAGTGGAGTGAAAATGATAAAAAATTCTTAAAAAAAATATTATCCTAAATATGGTGCCACATGGTGTGCTGAAAAATTAAATAAAACACCAAGAAAATGTATAACATATGCCTCTAAGCATAAAATACGCTATATCAATAAAGTCCTATGGACGGAAGAAGAAATTGCCATTCTAAAAAAAAATACTATCCCATTATCGGAAAATTTGTTAGTGAAATTATTAAGACTAAGAACGAAAAGGCATGTTCTCAAAAAGCCACTAGGTTAAAAATAACTTATACTAAAGATGATAGCTCAGCCGTAGAAAAAATCAAGTCCTATCTCAATAGTCAAAAAATAGTTTATAGGCAGGAAGTAGGATTAGAAGGATGTGTTGACAAAAATCCATTATTATTTGATTTTGCAATATATGAAGATAATAACTTAAAAAAGCTAATTGGTATAATAGAATATGATGGTTCACAACACTTTTTACCTACAACACTTTACAGCGATAAAAAAATTAATGCAAAAGAGGTTTTAGAAAGAACACAAAGGCATGACCAAATAAAAAATAGGTATTGCCAGAAAAAAATAAAATTCAATGCTTAGAATAAAGTACTGCCAAAATAATATCGAAAAAATTAGTTGCTGAGTTTTTAAAACATGGAGAAAAATATATAGAACGGTATAATCAAGAGTATTCATTTGAAAAATATTATTCTGAAATAGAAGATGAAGAACTAAAAAAATTTTATCCATTTTTCAAAAATATAAAAACAAAGGTACTAAAAATATTAATCCTAATTTTTGTATAAGCAAATGGTCACAAGAAGATGACTTATTTTTAGAAAAATACTATCCTGATAATGGTAGTGCCTGGGTTTCAAAAAAAAAGACTCCATAAAACACAGCAGGCCTGTATAAGTCATGCTAATAAATTAGGTCTTGTAAGAAGCAATCACTGGAAAAGAGAAGAAGATGCATTTGTTTTAAAACATTATTTGTCTAAAGGACCTCTATGGATCTCTAAAAAATTAAAACGAACTAAAAATTCTATTGAACATCGGGCTCATAGATTAGGAGCAGAAAAAAGAATTAAATATTGGACCAAAGAAGAAGATCAAATTCTTCTTTCAAATTGGGATATAAAAAGTGAGAAAGAACTATCTGAAATAATTGGTAGAACAAAGATGTCAATCGGTAATAGAAAAAAGATTTTAAGAAAATATAGAACCAAAGAAGCAAGTAGTTGAACTGAATTAACTATTATAATATAATAAAATATAAGTTTACGATTCTTAAAAAAGAAATAAATTATATAATATAATGGGAGAAAAAATATGTTAAAAAAAAAAATAAAACACCAAAATAATAAAAAGTTAATTGCTATTTTAATTTGCCTATTTCTAGCTATTACTTCCTTTTGTATTTATATTTCTTTCATTGAAGATGAAAAGAAAAAAGAAAAGCCAATTAATTATAATGATCTAATCGCAACAAATTCAGACAAGAAAAATACGTATGTATCAATAGAAATTGCTGATATTCCATATCAAATAGCACAAAGAGAAGTTAACTATACATATATAAAATACTATATCTTATATGACAAATCTAACTATATGTATGTAGCAAAGTTAACAGATGAAACATATCAAAAAATAAAGACGGCTTATGAAAAAGATAAAACTAATTTTTCTTACACTTTAACAGGATACATTTACAATACACCAAGTGATTTAAAAAAGCTTATAATAGATGAATTTAATAAAAATACCTCTAATAAAATAACGAAAGATAATTATTCAAACTACTTTGGATCCACTTATTTTGATGATACATATACAAAATTTACTACCGGTATTGCCATTAGCTTAATTATTGTATTTTTAAGTATAGCATCAGCTATTGCCATATTTATTAATTGGTTAATTTGTGCTATAAACACTAAAAAAACATTATCCAAAATAGACTATGATGAAGTAGAGCGTGAATTGGAAAAAACTAGCATGAAAGAATATAAAAAAAATAGGCCTATATTTAACTGATAAATATCTAATATCACTTTCTTTAGGATTACACATTTATAACTATAATGATATTTCTTGGATTTTATATAGGAAATACTAGTACAAGGTTTGGAAACAAAGTATTTCTTAATATATTTATGAAAAATAAGAAGAAATTCAAAACAAAAGGTTGATTCTCTGCAAGAAGAAATGTTAGAAGAGACC
>VOFK01003368.1_pt1 | contig 15615 bp, 31 predicted proteins | sample 5384121 | NCBI WGS metagenome assembly VOFK01 (sample SAMN12384730, study PRJNA508395) | human gut metagenome | isolation source: healthy gut J | host: Homo sapiens
TATGAGTTTCCTGTCCAGCAAAGATCTGCAAATGCGCAGCGCGTAGTCCGTCTCTTTGGTGATGATCATGCTCCGCCTCCTCTTTTCGCTTGCTTGTTAGTGCCATCATACCAATCTTGACAAATTTGTCAAGATAATTTCCAAAAAATTTCCGCTTTAACACAGACCGCCCCAGCCCGAGTCAGCTTCGCTTTCCATTCAGCGAAAAGTCATGTTCCTTCCAATTATAGAAGCCGAAAAACTGTGCCGTGGCAGTCCGCCGAAAGCAGAAAAGACCATGACTGAAACCTAGAAAGCGGAGAAATTGGTTGGGGCTCGCAGGGGTCGCCCACCCAAGGCGGATGAGGCGATCCATGACAAGCCTAAACCATCCAACCGAAACAAGCAATAAATGGGGGCGTTTTTGTATGTCATAGGGAGAATCTATCGTGGTCGAGCTATAATTGATCCGCGGAGGCCGGGAAGAAATTGGTCCACGCCCAATAAACAGTTATCCTTTTAAGCGTGTCGAAAACTGGGGAAACAAGCCAAATAATTGGGAGTGGGCTAATACTTGTGATAAAAGATTCTGCAGAAAAGGCGGAACCGCATATACGATCGGAAAAGGATTCTCAACGATCATTTGACGGTATTGGCCAACTGCGTGAGCGAAAGATTTACGACCAGCAATGGCCGGACAGGGGTGAGATTTACTCCTCCTCGGCTTTTTGACAATCCTGAACGCAGAAGGATGCGCAGAGTTTGGCGTATCTTTTTCCATCTGCTCTGGGCCGGCGTCGTTTTCTGCCAGCACCTTCAGGCCGATGAAATTGCCGATGCCCATGTTGATGAAGGACCAGAGCATAGGGTCCATTCCTTCGGGCAGGGCGCGGCTTTTTGGTCAGCGCAGGCACATATCGCTGGGCGTACTGGTAGTAATATTGCAGGAAAAGATCCCGGTCAATGTACAGGGACTCGAAGATTAGGTTATAGCAGGCGGGATTTTTATAGGCAAAGCCAATGAACTCCATAATGTACTCCACCTGGCGCTCAATGAGGTCTCCGGTGATCTTTCCGGCCCGGGAATCCAGATAGTTCTGAAGGCGGAGGGCAAAGCTTTGCATAATATAGACATATATTTGATACTTACTGCGGAAATAAATGTAAAACGCCCCCACGGACAGTCCGGCGCTTTTGGGCGATATCCTTGATGGTGGTGCTGCGATACCCCTGCTGGCTGAAAAGGTCCTCAGCGGCCTTGACCAATCGATCAAAACTGCGGCGGCCTTCTTCGCTTTCTGGGATAACTACTACCAAGTCCAGCTTGCTGTTCATTGGCTATGCTCCTTATCTGTGTAAAGCTGTGTATAGGATAGCGTGTTTTGAGGCTGATGTCAACAAAATAACCTAAAAAAAAAACAAGCAAAAATACATAAACTCAATTCACTTGAATTATTTGTCATATTATGCAATTACTTGACAAAAAATTTGTGCAAAAATTAAAAAATTCACAATGTCGTTAAGTTGATATTGACAAAAACGCCATATACAATATATTATAAAGCCACAATAGGTGAACTATGATTCACCACATAAAGAAAAAGGAGGAGCGCACTCATGTTTGCCGCATTTTTGTCTACGGTTTGCGGATCGCTGCTGAGTATATGCGTGACGGCGCTGTCGGCGTTCTCTGTAACCATTATTTTTCGGACATCCACCACGGCCAATTTTGCCCAGGGATCTATCGCGCCTTTGGTCGCTATGTAGTGGCAGAATGTCTGAACCGGTGGGGGTCCCGGTTTACCTGGGCGTGCTGCCCGGCATGATCGTGGGTGTCGTTATCGGCCTTTTTATCGACCTGATGGTGTTCCGCAAGGGACGCCATGTGGGAGAGCTGGGAAAACAGATTATCACCATGGGATTTGTGTCCCTGTTCTACGGCGGCATTCCGCTGGTGTTCGGCAATCCTGAGTTTATTCCCTTTGAATCCTTTTATAATACCACCAAGGCAGGTGTGGAGTCTAATGTGGTGCTTCGTGCCTTTGGCGGGGAGATCGTGCTGACAAAACATGCGCTGATCTGTGCCGCTATACCGCCGTGGTGCTGGCAGCCCTGTTCCTGCTGCTGAAATACAGTAAGTGGGGTCTGGGTGTCCGCTGCACAGCCTCCAGTGAGTTTACCGCCGAGCTTATGGGGATCAATACCCATGTCATCACGGCCATCTCCTGGGCACTGGCCTGTGCGTTAGGCGTGCTGGCCGCCGTGATGTATGCCGGCGGCGGCGCCATGATCAGCACCTCTTTTTTATGGGTACCATCCAGGTCAACGCATTCCTTGCCTGCATTCTGGGGGGATTTGCCACCTTCTACGGCCCCATTGTAGGAGCGGTTCTGATCCCGGTTCTGTCCAACTGTGTGGGCTTTTTGGCGAATTTCCCTGCCTTTTATGACATCAGCCGCTGGCAGATGGTCATTGTGTATGTCCTTCTGCTGGCCATCATCCTCCTCAAGCCCCCAAGGGCCTGTTTGGGAAGAAAGTGGTAAAGAAGGTGTGATTATGACGGACTTGAATGTTAAAAAGGAATATCTGAATCTGATTTACGCCGATTGCGGCAAGGGGAGCGCCGGAGAAAAGATAAAGGAGCTGGTGACAGTTCCGGGACCCAATATTTGATCTTTGGGGTGATATTGGGCGTTTTTCCGTTGCTGGCGCAGCTGGGCATTCTGACCAGCTCCTTCGTCTTTGCCATGGGAAACACCATGATTTATGCCATTATGGCCATTGGCTTCTGCCTGCTCATGGGCTACTCCGGTCTGGCTTCCCTGGGTACGGCAGGTTTTGTAGGGATCGGCGCATACATTGCCTACTATTTCATGCAGGTATACGGAGCACCTTTCGGCATCGCCTTTATCGTTACGGTGATGATAAGTCTGTTCAGCGGCGTGCTGGTAGGCTTTATCTCCCTGCGGATCGAGGGAATTTATCTGGCAATCCTGACGCTGGGTCTCTCGGAAATTCTGCGCAACACCTTCATTTCTCTGAAATCCTCTATCAAGCTGGATATGTCCAAGGTGCGGCTCTTCGGTGTAAAGATCGGAGAGGAGCAGGTGTATCTGCTGATCCTGGCGCTGTTTGTCCTGCTGCTGTTCATTACCTCCAACCTTATCCCGCCCCTATCGGCCGGGCTCTGCTGTCGGTGAAAAACAGCACCTCCGCCGCCCAAGCCATGGGTATTAATCTGATGAAGTACCGTGTACTGGCCTTCGTGATCTCCACGGTGTATGCCGCTATTGCGGGACTTATGTACATGATGCTCCTGCGGAACATGACTACCTCTACCTCCACGCGCTGAGCATGGCAACCTCCCTGAACATTTTAGGCGCTGTGGTCATCGGCGGAGCCAAGTCTCTATGGGGCACCACCTTCGGAGTGTTCATCATCTACGGACTGCAGTCAACGCTCCTGAGCAAGATTCCCTTCTTCGTGGAGAACCCGGCGTTCATTACCATGATTACGGGTCTGCTTATCATCCTCATCGTAATGTTCTTCCCTGGCGGCATAGCTCAAATGATGGGGAACCTTATGAAAAAGAGAAAAACAGCAAAATTCGCTGCCAATACGCAAAGGAGGGTGGACGGTTATGGCCAGAACTGACAGAGCGTACAGAAAAATGATGCGCAGAAAAACCATGCTCTGCGCCGAAAAAAGGACTACAGGGACATTCTCCTGCGGGACTGTCAGGAGCAGGCCCGGAAAAAACGGACACTTACCGCACACAGCTTATGCGGGAGCTGTATACCGCACATCCCGATTGGATCCCGGCGGAGGAAGCCGGTAAGATCGTGTTCGACAGCCGTATGGCGCAATTCGATGCCGACATGGCATTTGTTCGTAAGCAGGCCTCCACCCGGGCAGCTAAGGCTATCTCGAAGGATCCTGCCTGTGCAGAGCGAGAGGAGGAAAGGCAGCAGCTGCAAAAGCGAGCATGAGGAGCTTCGAAATCAGTATAGGCTGCCGATTACAGCAGGAGATCAGTGCCCAGTTGACGGATATGTCCGGCGACGGGGCAGAGCGGGAAGCGGCTGTTTCCGATATTGAGCGGAAGGTAGACGCATTTCGGGCAGAGCAGGAGAAGGCGGCACAGAAGCAGATGGAAACGATCCGGCAAGCGGAGGATAGCAAGATCCAAAAAGCTCTCAGACGCCTTGGGAAAACTGCGGCTCGCTCCGGCTGACAGACCGGGGCGCCGGAGGGCGTGGTTTGCGAGTGCAGGATCTGTGCATGTATTTCGGAGGTGTCCACGCTGTAGACGGGCTTTCCTTTGATGTGAAAAAAGGGTGAAATTTTTCGGTCTCATCGGTCCCAACGGTGCAGGTAAAAACCACTGTATTCAACTGCATCACCAGTTTTATAAGCCTACCTCCGGCACACTGCTGTTTGAAAACAAGGCAGGCGAGGTCATCTCCTTGCCGGAGGAAAAGGTACACGATGTGGTGCTGCAGGGTATCGTCCGCACCTTTCAGAATGTGGAGGTGATTCGGGAGGTCTCCGTACTGGATAACCTGCTTATTGCAGGGCATCGGCAGTTTACGGCAGGGATTTTGTCTCAGGCTCTACACCTGCCGACGCTGAAGAAGCAGGAGCGCATTATAAGGGAGAAGGCCCTCCGTGTGCTGGAATTCATGGGCCTTACGGAGTACAGAGATTGGTGCCATGCCGCAGGCCTGCCCTACGGGATCCTGAAGAAAATCGAGATCGCACGCACACTGATGTGCGACCCCCAGCTGATTATATTGGACGAGCCTGCCGCGGGTCTGAACGACACAGAGACTTTGGAGCTGGCGGAGCTGATTCGCCGCATCCGGGATACCATGGGCTGCACCATTTTGCTGGTAGAGCATGACATGGGACTTGTGATGAACATTTGTCAGACCGTATGCGCCATTTCCTTCGGGAAGCTCCTGGCAATCGGAACGCCGGAGGAGATTCAGAAGGATCCGCAGGTACAGAAAGCGTATTTGGGTGAGAGCGACGAGGAGGTGGAGAAGTAATGGCGCTGCTGGAAGTCAGAAACCTCCAGGTCAATTACGGACCCATTCAGGCAGTAAAGGGAATTGATCTGGATGTAGAGAAGGGGACCCTTGTGGCGCTGCTGGGAGCCAACGGCGCAGGGAAGACCACCACGCTCCGGGCCATCACCGGTATGGTAAAGGCGTATGGCTCTGTTCATCTGGGCGAGACGGAGATATTGGGTCAGCGAGGATACAAAACCGCCCGTATGGGTGTGAATATGTCTCCGGAGGGCCGGCTGATCTTTGCCGGACTGACCGTGGAGGAAAACCTCAAGGCCGGAGCCTATTGCATCAAAAGTGCCAAGCAGTATCAGAAAAACATGGATCGGGTGCAGGAACTGTTTCCCATTTTGAAGGAGCGGCGGCGCCAGCAGGCGGGAACCTCTCCGGCGGTGAGCAGCAGATGCTGGCCATTGGCCGGGCGCTGATGGCGGACCCGGAGATTCTGCTGCTGGATGAACCCTCCTTGGGCCTGGCTCCGCTGATCATTCAGGATATTTTCAAGACCCTCCAGGCCATCCGATCCGAGGGGACGACCATCCTTATGGTGGAGCAAAACGCTTTGGCCACGCTGAAAATTGCGGATTACGGCTATGTGCTGGAGCTGGGCAAGATTAGTATGCACGGCCCTGCCAGCCAGCTGGTCCGGGACGAGCGACTTATTGAAGCCTATTTGGGCAATAAAAAATAAACGGCTTACCGCTCTGGAAAAGAGCCTGAGCATATAAAACAAAAAAGGAGAATGAACCATGAAAAAGTTTCTTTCCCTGCTACTGGCAGCAGCGATGCTGTGCACCCTTCTGGTGGGCTGCGGCAGCAAGAGCGACGATTCCAACGGCGATTATAAACCATTTGTAGAGGTGCAGGGTGTCAGCGACGACACCATCCTTGTGGGCAACACCGCCGCCACCACCGGCGCCTACGCCACCGTGGGCGTACCCTTCAATGCCGGCATGGAGGGCTGCCTTCAAGGCCTATAACGATGCCGGCGGCTTCCAGGGCAAGAGCATTGTCCTCAAGCACTATGACGACGGATTTGATGGTGCGCAGGGCATGACCTACACCAAGCAGCTGGTGGAAACCGATAAGGTGTTCGCCATTGTGGGTCACTTCGGCACCAATACCGTGGGCGCAACCTTGATTACCTGAAGGAAAAGGGTGTCCCGATGGTCTATGCCGCCACCGGCATTGACGATCTGTATCAGGAAGGCGCCAAGGGCAATGATGCGGTCATCTACTCCGTACAGCCCATTTACAGCGCTGAGGGCCGTGTGCTGCTGGCCCGGGCTGTTGCCCACAAGGCGGACGGCATGGGCCTGGGCGGCACCAAGGTGGGTGTCATTGCCACCACCGATGACGCAGGCGCCGGTCTGTTGGCAGGCGTAAAGCGTGAGAACGAGGACCTGAAGGCCCAGCTGACCGTGCAGGAGGTGGAGGCGTCCGCCACCGATTTCTCCGCTGCTGTGAATGTGCTGAAAAACGCCGGGTGTGATGTGGTGATCGCCTGCATGAATCAGAACCCCCTGGCTACGCTGATGAACACCATGCGGGATGTGAACTACAATGTGAATGTAGTCACCTCTTATGTTAACGCTTCTGCCACTACCCTGGGTGCCTTTGTGGACAGCGGTGCCATCACCGACAGCCGTATGGTTTACTGCACCGCCTGGCTGGATGTAACCACCGAGGCAGGTATGGCCGATTATACCACTTTCTATACCGCCATGAGCGCCTGGGAGCTTGCCAACGGTGAGTCCGGCAGTACCTACGCACTGAACTCCTATGCCATGGCCGGATACATTGCCGGCAGCATCTTCGTGCAGGCTTTGCAGGCTGTGGATAAGGCGGGCCTGGAGCTGAACTATGCCAACTTTGCCAAAATCATGGAGGAGACCCGAGTTCTCCATCCCCATGGGCGGAACCATCAGCTATGCCGGCGGCGACCGTTTGGGCGTTACCGCTCTGGCGCTGAACTGCGTGAGCCTGAGCAAGAATGACGCCGGGGTATATGCCCTGACGCCCGTGAGCCCCATCATGTCTCTGGCGGATGTGGTGGCTGCCACCAAGTAAGTGACATATTAGTGACATATTTGAGGTCAGTGGCCGCCATGCAGGCGGCCGCTGACCGGAAAGTGAAAGGATGGTGTCCCTTATGCCTACATTTGAAATGGACGGCAGACACATCTATTTTGAATCCCATGGCCAAGGCAGGCCCCTGGTCCTGCTCAACGGCATCATGATGTCCTGCGTAAGCTGGCAGCCCTTTATTGAGGCCTTGTCCGCAAACAATCGACTGCTCCTGGTGGATTTTCTGGATCAGGGAAAGAGCGAAAAAATGGTGGGCCAGACCTACGACCACGGCATCCAGGTGCAGGTGGTTCGGAGACTGTTGGAGCATTTAAACCTGCAAAGCGCCTGCGTGGCGGGCATTTCCTACGGCAGTGAGGTAGCACTGGAATTTGCTGTTACCTATCCGGAAATGACCGACCGCCTGATTCTCCTCAACGCCACGGCCGCTACCGGCTGGTGGCTGGGAGATATTGGCCGGGCATGGAATTTGGCTTCCGGCAGCGGTGAAGCGTATTATCACACCGCTATTCCGGTGATCTATTCGCCGGACTTTTATACTAAGCGCCATGCGTGGATGGAAAATCGAAAAAACTGCTGATCCCGCTGTTTGAAAATCCGGATTTTATCGGCGCCATGCGTCGCCTGACGGACAGCTCCGAAAGCTATGATTTGCGGGACAGACTGGATCAGGTGCGGTGTCCTACTTTGGTGGTGTCCTGCCAAGAGGATTATCTCACCCCCTGAAGGAGCAGGAGTATTTGGCCGCCCATATAAAGGGCTGCCATCATGTGATCCTGCCGAATTGCGGTCATGCCTCTATGTACGAGCAGCCAGCGCTGTTTGCCTCGCTTTTATTGCGGGCTTTGCGGGACTGCCGCAAGTGAAGTTTGACATCTGAGGAACGAAGCTATGAGTTTATCCTATCATACAATTACAACTCCCCGGCTTACCACGGCTTATCTTTCAGCCGGCACACCCGGTAAGCCTCGCCTGCTGCCTGCTCCACGGCAATGTTTCTTCCGCTGTTTTCTATGAGCATCTGATGGAGCGGTTGGCAGATGATTTTGAAATGCTGGCACCGGACTTCCGCTTCTTTGTCCATTCCTCTGCTCTGCCCATTGACGCCACCCGGGGAATGCGGGATTTTTCCGACGATATTGCCGAGTTTTTGCATGCTGTGGGCTGGGATCGCTTTCATCTTTTCGGCTGGTCCATGGGTGGAGGCGTGGCTATGCAGTATGCCATTGACCACCCCCGGCAGGTGCAGAGCCTGATCCTCCAGGCGCCGCTTTCGCCCTTCGGCTTTGGCGGCAGCTACGGGGAGGCGGGCGCCCGGTGGAGCCTGCGGGACTGGGCAGCGGGGCGGCCTGCACAAACCAAGCCTTGCTGCAGGCTATCCGCACCGGTGACCGCACTCTGCCCGGTCAGGTCATTGACAGTGTGTATGTGGCCGCCGGGTATAAGCTCCCGGAAGCGCAGCGGGAAAAATACATTGACTCTATACTCCTGTGCAAGACGGAGATGATATGTGCCAGGGCGACAGCATTCCTGCGCCCAATGGCCATATGCTAAGAGCGGCGGCAAGGGCGTGTCTAACACAATGTCCGTGCAATACTGCAACCTTTTCCGCCCTGGCGGATGTACAGCCCCAAATGCCTATTCTGTGGATTCGGGGCGACAAGGATGTGATGGTATCCGCATCACAGTGTCTGCGCTGTGGCGGTATTGGGGCAAATGGGAGTTCTGCCCGGCTATCCCGGAGCGGATCAATTCCCTCTCAACCCATGGTGGAACAGATGCGGTATGTGCTGGAGCGGTATCGCGCAGTTGGCGGCCGGTACGAGGAGCAGCGCCTGATCTCCGGCAGCGGCCACGGCTGTATGTTGGATCACGAGGATCGGGTGGTGGCTCTGCTGCAGCAATTTATTCTCTGAACACAGGAGGAATACATATGTTATTTGAAAAAGACTGCTATTGTTACCGGCGCTGCCAGCGGTATCGGCTATGCGGTGGCTCAGGCGCTGCGTCAGGAGGGCGCGCAGGTCGTCATGGCCGATGTGAACGAGGCTCTGCTCATTGAGTCTGCCCGCGAGCTGGGCGGCGTACCCTTTGTGGGGAACCTGACACGGCGGGAGGATTGCCGCCGCCTGGTGGAGTTTACCGTGGAGCGTTTCGGCGGTGTGGACATTCTGGCCAATGTGGCGGGCGTGCAGCATGTGTGTCCCATTGAGGAGTTCCCGGAGGATAAGTGGGACTTCATCATCAGCCTTATGCTCACAGCACCGTTCCTGCTGACACGGTACTGCTGGCCCTATATGAAGTAAAAGGGCTGGGGACGCATTATCAATATGAGTTCTCTATCCACGGCCTGGTGGCCTCGGAATTCAAGAGCGCCTACGTGTCCGCCAAGCACGGGCTCGTCGGTCTTTACCAAGACGGCGACCATGGAGGGTGGCCCCCAGGGCATCACCTGCAATGCCATCTGCCCGGCTTATGTTATGACTCCCCTTGTGGAAAAGCAGATCGCAGCGCAGGCTCAGACCCACGGCATCCCCGAGGAAAAGGTCATTTCCGATATCATGCTCTCCAAGGCGGCCATTAAGAAGATGGTCCCGGCGGAAAATATCGGCGCTATTGTGAAGTTTCTTTGCTCCGATGCGGCAGCGTCCATTACCGGCATCGCTTTGCCCATCGACGGCGGCTGGACGGCCAACTGAATCGTTTGATTTCACTCTCTTTTATAGACAAGACCCGGTGCCGAAGCACCGGGTCTTGTCTTGGTATAGAGAGGTAAATCACCAGATATGATTCTCCTCTGCTTCCTCCAGCAGCCAAGCTCGGAAGTCTGGGTGGGCGATTTTCGTGAGCGCCTGCACACGCTCGGCGATAGTCAGACCCCGAAGCCGGGCAATGCCATACTCGGTGACCACATAGTCCACATCATTGCGGGAGGTGGTCACGGCAGCGCCGGGTGTCAGCATGGGGACAATCTTGAATGGAGCTACCGTCCCGATCCGTGTAAGTGGAGTGCATGGCAAGAATGGACTTGCCGCCGGGGGGGACATTTGTGCGCCCTGAATGGTCTCGGCCTGGCCGCCGGAGCCGGAGAACTGCACCGGGCCCACGGATTCGCTGGCAGCCTGACCGGTTAGATCCATCTCCAGCGTGGCATTGATGGACACGAATTTATTGTTGCGGCCGATGGTGTAGGGGTCATTGGAGTAGGTGCTGGACTTGAAAAGCACCATGGGGTTATCATCCAAAAAGTCATACAGGCGGCGGCTGCTGCCCATAGTGAAGGAGCATATACTCACGCCGTCATTAAAGCCCTTTTGGGTGTTGTCCACGGCACCGCACTCAATAAGGTCCACCATGGTTTCGGTGAACATCTCTGTGTGGATGCCCAGATGTTTTTGGACTTCAGCTCATTGGCAACGGCGTTGGGAATGTTACCGATGCCCAGCTGGATGGTTGAGCCGTCCTCTACCAGGGAGGCCACGGATTTGCCGATGGTGGCATCTACCTCCGTGTAGGGGGCGGGGTCTACGCAGAGAATGGGGCGGTCAGACTCTACCAGTGCCGTTACCTGGAGAGATGTGCACCATGGTGTCACCGAAGGTGCGGGGATAGTTGGGGTTTACCTCCACAAGAAGGACAGCTCCGGCCCGCACCACATCCATTTCGTAGATGGAGCTGATGGAAAGGGACATATAGCCCCGTGCGTCCATGGGAGATACGGTTGTAAGCAGCACCGGGCGGCGGCCTTCATAGCGGATGCGATCCAGAGTCTTGCGCAGGATGCTGGTAGAGTGCTGAGGTACGGCACTTACCAGACGCTGGGCGTTGGCCTTGCGCAGACCTGCGGTGAAGAACCAGCCGTGGTGTGCCATGACGGCCTTCATTTCCGGGTCGTGAAACACGGATAGTCCACCGATGGGATGCAGCTCTGCAGAATGACATCTTTTTACACCGGTGTCCTTAAGATGCTGCAGCTCACCCATCAGTGCGTCCGGGCAGGAGGCGGCCATGGGGTGAAAACAAAGTCTCGGCTCTGAATGTTCTCCAGCACCTGCCGGGCGGACATTTTTTGCGGTTGTATTCTTCCTGCTATCTGTTCATAAGCGATCCTTTCCCCTGCTTGGCAGAATTTATCGGGTTTTGTCCCTTTTAGAATACCCGGTTTTGCTTCGCCTGTAAAATACCCGTTATTTATTACCTATAACTTGAATTTATGAAGTAAAAAAACGGCCTCGATACCGAGACCGTTTTCTGAGCTCATGGTTTGCATAGCTCCAAAAAGAGCTGCATAGGGGTCGATAGAAACCGCTCCTTTCGATACGCCACCGACAGTATCCAGGGGGCGGCAGGGTCCTGCAGATGCAAGCATACGGCCTCTGACCGGGGATGCTTGTCCATAAGCGCTTTCGGGAAGAAAGCTACGCCCCGGCCGTCCAGAGCCATCTCATAGAGCAGATCCCACTGGGAGCTTTCAAAGGCCACTTGGGGCGCAAAGCCCGCCTGACGGCACAGACCCTCCACCACGCCGCTGAACATGAAGTCCTGGGAGATCATCAGCAGAGGCTCATCCCGCAGCCGGGACAGGCTGATCGTTCCGCAGCCGGCCAGCGGGTGATCCCGGGAGACCACCGCCACGATCTCCGACCGCACCACCGGCCGGGTCACATACGCTTCCCGGGATATGGGCTCCAGTACCACACCCAGGTCCAACTGCCCTTCATCCAGAAGGGAGAGGATGCGCCGGGATGGTACCTCCGTGATCTGCAGAACAATATCCGGGTAGGTCGCCTGAAACTGGCTGATGAGGGTGATAGTAAATGGAGCCGGAGGTGGGAGGAATTCCGATGCAGGGTGTCGGCGGCGCTTTGAATGCGCTGTCGGATCTCCCGGGTTTGGGCGTCTGTAAAAGCCAGCAGCTTTTGCGCGTACTCGTAAAACAAGGCCCCGCTGTCGGTGAGCGCAAAGTCCTTGGCGTTTCGGTCGATGAATTCGGCTTCAAATTCCTGCTCCAGCAGGCGCACGCTTTTGCTCAGTGCGGGCTGGCTGATATGAAGTTGCCGGCAGCCCGGGTGAAGCTGCGCTGACGCACAATCTCCGCAAAGTATTGCAGCTGGTGTAAAGTCACAGCTCCGCACCTCCTTAGAATATCTATATGTGTAGGTATTTATAAGATGATAACATCCGCATCATCGGCGACCTGCTTAATAGCAACCATTTGCAATCGCGACCTCCTTGATCGGCTTCAAAAACTCCTGGGCGTTTGATATACAGACCGTTTAATATCGGGGAGGAGGCCAATGCATTCCTCCTCGGGATACGGGTCGTGGCGGTACTTGGCCATGACCACAAGATACCCATTGTCCCATTCCTTAACGGCGGTATATCGCTCTAATGAAAACGGCGCTTTGAAGCGAATGACCCGATCTCCGTAGGAAAAGATGCTGAAAGGCTGCATCGCTTCCCAAAGTGGCAATTTGATTCATGTGATCAAATTTCTTTCACTTTTTATTATACCACGGCGAGTATCTTGGCGCAACGATAACCTTTCAGTGAAAAATCATCAAAGGAAGGAGATCCAATGCATTAGACAAGGCATCATGGATACAGTAACAAAAAATGTAAAAGGCGGCTACCGTTTCCGATAGCCGCCTTGAGACCTATTCGCTTTATTATCTGTTGTACTTTTTCTTTCGGCTTACAACCGTTGTGCCGATAACAGCACCGCCGCTGATGAACAGAAGTGCGACCCATAAGTGCGTGCTTTTCATTTTATATCCGACGCATTATGTTAAGATGTGCAGTAGATGTTCCATCTTGCTGTCCCACTCTCTGCTGGAATCGGCGCACTCTTTCAGTTCAGTTTCGATTTTGGCATTTATTGGCAGATTTTTCTTATAGCGGATGGTATGCTCAAGGCTTGCCCAGAAGTCCATGGCGATTGTACGGAGTTGTATCTCCACCGGCACACGGATCTCTTTTTCAGCAAAGAATACCGGCAGCCGGATCGTTAGGTGCAGACTGCGGTAGCCGTTTGGCTTAGGGTGTGAAATATAGTCTTTCTCTGTGATAATTTCAATATCAGACTGTTCTTTTAAGCACTTTGCCAAAAAGAACACATCTTCCTCGAAAGAGCAGATCACACGCACACCGGCAACATCCATGATATTTGCCTGCATGGTCGGAAAATCCAGAGGAAGTCCGCGCTTCTGCATCTTGTTCATAATGCTGGACGGCGACTTCAAGCGGCTTTTCATACTTTCTATCGGATTGCGATCATGCTGCAACGAAAATTCCTCATTCAAAATTTCCAACCGGCTTTCAAGCGCTTTCAGCGCACAGCGGTATTGCAGCATGACTTCCTGATACCTGCGATTTTCGCTTAAAAGGCGCTGGCATTGCAGGTCATCCAAGCCTTTATCTGTCGCAACCGTCAAACCAAATAAATTTTCACTCATAGCTTCTCCATTCCGCAGGGATAGGCCCGCGCTGTCTGCTGCTCTTGTGTTACGACCTGGTAAAAGCTGTATCCGCCGGAGAGATGGGCACAAGAGAAACCGTACTGCGTTAAAAGCCGGCAGGCCAGATAACTGCGGAGTCCTGTCTGGCAATTCACATAGACAGGCTTGTCCAGCTCTAACTCGTCCAAGTGTTCCCGCAGATCGTCCAGAGGGAATATTCCGAAAGCCATCCAGATGCCCACGCTGATACTCCCCACGCCGTACGGACGTCCAGCAGCGTCGCACTGCCATCGCGGGGCAAGGTCCTCAACATCATTCCAATGGAACTGCCGCACCTTTCCCGCTCTCCAAATCCTCGATCATAAAAACCGGCCATATTGACCGGATCTTTGGCAGAGGAATAGGGCGGCGCATAGGGAAAGGTCAAGCTCCGTCAGTTCCAAAGCTGTCATTTTTGCGCGGATGGCCGTTGCCAGTACATCAATGCGCTTGTCCACACCGTCGCCGCCAACGATCTGTGCACCCAGCAGCCGCAAGCTTTCTTTTTCATATAGTACCTTCATTGCCATAGACTGTGCGCCAGGATAATAGGTAGCGTGGGATGCCGGGAAAAGTACGACTCTGTCGTAAGCAATCCCTGCTGCCTGCGCTGTCTTCTCATTGATCCCCGTAGAGGCCGCGGTCAAGCTAAACAACTTCAGAACAGACGAACCCTGAGAGCCGTGAAAGCGGCTGCTTCCGCCGCAGATATTGTCAGCAACAATTCGTCCCTGTTTGTTGGCAGGCCCCGCCAGCGAGATCAATGTTTTCTGCCCGGTCACGAAATGGGTGACCTCTACGGCATCGCCCACAGCATAGATATCCGGCGCGGAGGTTTCCATCCGCTCGTTGACAGCGATGCTGCCACGAATACCAAGTTTGAGTCCGGCTTCTTTTGCCAAATGCGTATCAGCGGGGTAACACCGATGGCCAGCAGCACCATGTCGGAGCGCAGCGGCTCACTATCCTCCAGCAGCGTCAGCACGGAATTTCCGTCCTGTCGGAATCCGGTGACGGTTTCACCCAACCGCAGAGCCACACCGTGTCTGCGCATTTCCGCATGGACAAAGCTCGCCATATCCGTATCCAGCGGCGCTAATAGCTGCTTTGGGCGCTGAACGATGGTGACGGAAACACCCATTTCTGCAAGATTTTCCGCCATTTCCAGACCGATAAAGCCGCCGCCAGCCAAAACAGCGGTTTTCGGCTTCTGATCCTCTACAAAGCGCCTAATGCGGAGGGTATCCTCCACGGTGCGCAGCGTGAAAACGCGCTCGCTGCTGACACCGGAGAGCGCAGGTACCGTCGGCTTTGCGCCGGGGGCGAAGAAGCAGTTTTTGTCATAGGTTTCCGTATAGATCTTTCCCACTGTCCAATGCGGAACGGTGACGGTTTTTTCTGCGGGATTGATCGCAGTTACTTTCCTGCCGTACCCGCACATCAATGCGAAAGCGATCCCAAAAGCTCTCCGGAGTTTGCAGCGTCAGTTCTTCTTGCTCTTCGATCACACCGCCTACATAATACGGCAGGCCGCAGTTGGCATAGGATACATAGCCGCTGCGCTCGATCATGATGATCTGCGCGTGTTCATCCAAACGGCGGATGCGGGCGGCGGCAGAAGCACCGCCCGCCACACCGCCTACGATTACAACCTTCATCTTTGCGCCCTCCACCATTGCGGCGATCTCCGACTTAGGCCGGTAGCCCACGGATTTCGCCACGGCCTTGCCGTCCTGAATACCACCAGCATGGGGATGCTGGAGACCTGAAAGCGCATGGCCAGCTCCATCTGCTCGTCCACATTGACCTTGCCACAGCTTTGAGGGCACCGGCTTTTTTTCCTCAGCAATCTCGTGGAGCACGGGGCGAGCATTTTGCACGGTCCGCACCAGTCGCGTAGAAGTCCAGCAAAACGGGCTTGTCAGGAACGCAGTACCTTTTTTCAAAATTCGCAGCAGTAATTTTCGGTTCAGCCATGA
>VOFK01003192.1_pt1 | contig 15601 bp, 18 predicted proteins | sample 5384121 | NCBI WGS metagenome assembly VOFK01 (sample SAMN12384730, study PRJNA508395) | human gut metagenome | isolation source: healthy gut J | host: Homo sapiens
ACCGCGCTGAATACGCTGGTCTCTTTCAGCAGGAAGATCACATTCGCCATAAAGGCCGGCATGCTGATGCTCATGGCCTGCGGCAATATCACATACCGCATGGTCTGTCCGCGGGTTAGGCCCAGGCTCAGGGCGCTTTCCTGCTGGATGGGCTCGATCGCCTCCAGTCCGCTGCGGAAGGCCTCCGCCATATAGCTGCCGCCCAGGAACGCCAGCCCTACCACGCCGCATACCGCCGGGTCGGTCTTTATCCCGATTTTGGGCAGGCCGTAGTAGATAAAAAACAGCTGGATGAGCAGCGGCGTATTGCGGCTCAGTTCTATGTATCCCGCCACGATCTGCCGCAGCACCGGCACCTTCTCGTACTGGATGGCCGCGCACAGCAACCCCACCGCTGTGGCCAATGCCGTACCGCACAGCCCCAGCCGCAGTGTCAGCCACAGGGCCTCCCGGTACAGCGGCAGCACCTTCATCATAAATTCCCAGTTCAGCTTCTCCACCGTCTTTCTCGCAATTTTGGTAAAACAAAAAGCCGGGGGCTTTTGCAAGCTCCCGGCAGGAATGGCTCTTATCCACACATTTTGCGCTGTGTGCAGGCGCTTTACAGCATACTAAAAGCGCCTGGCCATCTTGGATGTCCGGGAGTTCAGTATGCAACAACAAGAGGAAGCGCTATGGCCCATTACGAGGTAGCTTGTCATTGTGTTATCCTCCCTTCCGGTTCCATTTGCTTTGGTATGTTAGCACGATAATACACTCCCGCCGGTCATTTGTCAAGGGGGTAGCGTAAAAATATTTTTGCAGGTTTTCTGTCGCCACACTTCATTTTATCAGATGAGGATCCCCTCGCAGTGGTCTATCTCATGCTGAATGATCTCCGCTGTCCAGCCGGTATAGGCCTTAATGCGGATCTCCAGCTTTTCATTTTGCCAGCGAACCTTTATCCTTTTCCAGCGCTTTACGGGGCGTACACCCGTCAGGGAAAGGCATCCTTCCTCGGTTTCATAAGCCCCGCTTTTCTGCAGAATTTTAGGGTTCAGCATCACGGTATAGCCCGCCCCATCCTGGAAGGCGATGATGCACCGATTCACGCCGATCATATTGGCGGCCATGCCCACACATTCCTCATGGTGCGCCATCAGCGTCTCCAGCAGGTCCCCGGCCACCGGCAGGTCGCTTTCCTCCGCGGGCTTCGCTTTTTGCGAGAGAAACATCTCATCCTTGCAAATCGGTCTTACCATGGTATCCTCCGTCCGTGTTTTTCGGCATAGGTGCCCGGCGCGTTCCGGATCTCCCGGATCCTCCGCCGGCTGTCCTCCGCATCGGCATCCTTCTTTCGACAAAACAGTCCTTTACCGCCGGTTGTCCTTATCCCGGTGAGAAAGCTCCACCCGGTAGCCCAGGCTCCGCAGGTAGGCGGCCAGCTGGCAGGCGATGGCCACGCTGCGGTGGCGGCCGCCGGTGCAGCCCACGGCCACTACCAGCTGGCTTTTGCCTTCCCTTTGGTATAGGGGGATGGAAAAGGCCAGCAGCTCCTCCAGCTTTTGCAGCATCTCATGGCTTTCCGGGGCGTTCATCACATAGTCGCGCACCGGCCCCTCAGTGCCGTCATGCTCCTTTAGCTCCGGCACATAGTAGGGGTTGGGCAGGCACCGCACATCAAAGACCAGATCCGCGTCCTGCGGCAGACCATTGCGGAAGCCAAAGGACTGGCAGCTGATGAGCATGGGGGTCGTCTCTCCCTCAAAGATGGTCACGATGCGCCCGCGCAGCTGGCTGGGCGAAAGGGAGGTCGTATCAATGATATAGTCGGCGGCATCCCGTATGGGCTTCAGCAGGCGGCGCTCCTCCCGGATGGCGTCCTCCAGGCAGCCGTCACATTCATCCAGCAGCGGATGTCTCCGGCGGGTCTCCTTGTAGCGGCGCAGCAGCACCTCGGCGCTCGCCTCCAGGAAAAGGATACGGTAAGGGATATGGCGGCAGCGCAGCTCCTCCAGGGCGTGGGGCAGCTCACGGAACATCTTCCCGCTGCGGGAATCCATCACAATGGCGGAGCGGCCGTGGTGGGTCGCCGGGGAGTAGCACAGATCGGCAAAGCCGCCCAGCAATGCCGGGGGAATATTATCCACGCAGTAGAATCCGATGTCCTCCAACGCATTGATGACGCGGGTCTTGCCCGCGCCGGAAAGACCGGTCACAATCAGCAGCTCCATGGGGCCTCCTTCGGGGTTGGTTCGTCATTTTTCATTATGATTATACAGGCTGCGGCCGCCGGTTGCAATACGGCAGCGAATGGATTTTCCCCCGCGGCAATGATTATCCTGCCGGGGGCATCCCATACTTTCCTCAATCGCATCAAACGGAGGAAATCAGTATGAAGATCCTGTATATTGACCACCACGCGGCGCTGCCCTCATCGGGCGGGGATTGCCGGGCGGTGCAGTTGGCGCAGGGCTGGCAGCAGTGCGGCGATGAGGTCACCATCGTGACCGCCGGGTACAGCCACCGCCGCGGCAAAAATCTGACTGTGGAAAAGGAGATGGAGGAGCAGCAGCTGGAGGGCGTTACCTTTTGTCCGCTCCTCTCTCCGGATTATGTCCACGGGGTGGGGGAGTACCGCAAAAGCGTGCAGTCCTTCCTCAAAAAATTGTATCTGAACGCCCCCAAATTGGTGGAGCGCTATCATCCGGAAATCGTCATTGCGGCCAGCGGCTACCCCTACGATTATTTCTGCGCTCAGCGCATCGCCAAGCTGGCCCATGCGAAAACCGTCTTTGAGCTGAGGGAGACCTGGCCGGAGCTGCAGCGGGAGCTTTACCCCGCGGAGGACAGTCGCCTCAATCAGTGCATCGCGGAGTATGCCATGGGCTATGCGCTGCGCGGGGCCGATACCGTGGTCTCCTTCCTGCAAAAGGGGGAGGACTACTGCCGCCAAAAGGAGATCACCCCGGCCCACCTGGCCACCCTGCCGGCGCCCGCTCCGCCGCAGGCATCTCCCCAGCCCCTGCGGGAAGCCGATGCTGAAGCGATCCGGGCCCTGCGGGAGCGTTATCCCGTCATTGCCGCCTACGCCGGGCACCTCAATGACCGGCATTTGCCGGAGCTGCTGGTGGGCGCGGCGGGCAGCCTGCGGGAACAGGGCATCGCGGCGGTCATTGCCGGCAACGGCGGCGATAAGCAGCTGCTGCGCCGCGTGATCCGGGAAAACAACTGGAGAATATCCTGCTGCTGGATGCCCAAAGCGAGCGCCGTCAGCGTACCCTGTACGGCCTGGCGGATATCCTTTACTATGGGGATGACCGCCGCTGTGATGCCCCCTATGGCCCCTACACGCCGCTTTTGCTGCGCATGATGCAGAATGAGAAGCCCATCCTTACCGTCACCCACAGCCCCTTTAATGACGCTCAGCGGGCGGGATGCGCCGTCCCCGCCGGGCAGGTGACGCAGCGCGGGGTGGAGGAAGCGCTGCTCAGCTTTACCATGATGAACGGGGAAAAACGGGTGGCCCTGGGTCGGCAGGCCGGTGACGCACTGTGCATCACTCATGCTCCGGCGCAGGTCGCCCGGGATTACCGCGGCGCCCTTTTGCGCCTATGGGTATGAGAAATTCGTTGGCCCGCCGGGTGCTGTGGGTACATGTCATTTTGCTGCTGGCGCTGTGTGGGGTGCTGCTGCGCATTTTTGTCATTGGCCAGGGGGAACAGTACCGCCAAACCGCCGCGGCGCAGAGCCGCTATACCCTTTCGGCCGGTACGGCGCGCGGCAATATCTACGATTGCCGGCTGCGCCCACTGGTGAATGAAAGCGAAAAAACGGTCTTGGCGGTGGACCCCACCCCAGCGGCCATGACCGCCCTGCGGCAAGGCCTTTCGGCGGAACAGTTCGAGGAGATCTATCCCCTGCTGCAAAGCGGCCGCCCGGTGCTTCTCCCCAGTGATTTCCCCATCTCTGGAGAGGGCATCACCGCCCTCCAGGTCCCGCAGCGTTACAGCGCCAATCAGTTGGCCCCGCACATCATCGGCTATATCAATGGTGAAGGCCGCGGCATCTGCGGCATTGAATCCGGCTACGAGGAGCAGTTGACCCGCTGGGGTGGAGAGATCACTGTGCGCTACACGGTAAATGCCTGGCGGCAGGCCACCGGGCAGGCCCCGGAGGTGAGCGATCCCACCGAACACACGGCCGGCATTGTCCTAACGCTGGATAAGGACCTGCAAACGATTGTGGAGCGGGAAGGCGCAGTGCTGGGTCGGGGTGCTGTGGTGCTGCTGGAAGCTGAAACCGGTGCCATCCGCGCCATGGCCAGCTTCCCGGGTTACGATGTGACCGATGTGGCCGCGGCACTGGAGGCAGCAGACAGTCCTCTTCTGAACCGGGCCACCGCCGCCTGGAATGTTGGCTCCATTTTTAAGGTGTGCGTGGCGGCCGCTGCCCTGGAAAATGAGGTGGAGCTGCCGGAGAACTACTGCTGCGAGGGATTCTACCGCCTGGGAGATCACTCCTACTTCTGCCACGAGCGGGCGGGCCACGGAACGCTGGATTTACAGCAGGCCATGCAGCTTTCCTGCAACCCCTACTTCGTGGAGCTGGGCCAGCGTACCGGTGCCCAGGCCCTGCTGCGGATGGCCCAGCGGTTGGGCTTTGGGGCCGGGAGCCAATTGGCGGAGGGCGTCAATTCTTCCGCTGGGTCGCTCCCAACATTGGCGCAGGCCACTCCCGGGGAACTCGCCAACCTCTCTTTTGGCCAGGGCAGGCTCACCGCCACCCCGGTACAGGTCGCTGTGATGCTGGCTGCCGTGGCCAATGGCGGCTATGCGGTGCAGCCCACCCTTTTCGCGGGCAGGAGCTTTGACGGCAAAATCCTGCAAAGTGATCCTGCCGGTGAGCCCATCCGGGTGATGAACACCGAAACCGCCGAGACCCTGCGCGCCCTGCTGGTAAGCGTGGTGGAGGAGGGCACCGGCTACCGGGCGGCTAACCGCTACTGCGGTGCCGGCGGTAAAACCGCCTCCGCCCAAACCGGCCGGTACCAGGAGGGCGAGGAGATCGTCCATGCTTGGTTCGGGGGCTTTTTCCCCGCCGGGGAGCCCAAATATGTCCTGGTGGTGTTCCAGGAGGGCGGCCGCGCCGGCGGCCAGACCCCTGCCTCGGTATTCCGGGCTATCAGCGAAGCGGTCTACTGCACCGAAAATCCCGGCCCGGCAGATTACGGCGGATAGCCCGCGAAAGGCGCGGGCCCGGGGCGCAGCCCAAACCGCCCTCCGGGCGGTTTCTGCGGACTTCGTCCGCAGCGGCGGCTCCGCCGCCGGGGGCTGCGCCCCGCCAGTCCCGCCTCCTTCGCGGCCCCCTTTACTGGCCGCAAGCCTGCAAAATTGCCATCCGCCACCCTCTGCAAGGCGCAAAAAGACCGCCCCGCTGCCCGGTGCTTTCGGCACCGGGCTCCCGCCCTTCCGGGCGGGATGCGGCGCCCCCTTCGGGGGCGCCGCCGGCGGGGCGGCCTTGTATCAGCCGCAGGGTTATTTCTTGGCGGGGAAGGCTTTGTTCAGCCACGGCACCAGAATGCAGGCCAGTATCGCGGTGATCACGATCTCCGGCAGCATGTAGGAGCCGTTGTACCACAGCGAATACACCGCGGAGGTCATGCCAAACTCGTTGGGCCACAGCGCATCCCAAATCATCCACCCGGTAAGGAAGTGGCACAGGAAGCGCAGTCCCAGCGTCACCACCACACCGCCAATGATGGCCGGCCGACTGGAGCCGAACATTGAAGAAAGCCCGATCACGGTGTAGGCAATGATATAGTCCAGCAGGATAATGGCAATCGCCATGCCCACACTGGTGGCGTACTGCACATTATCCACACCCAGGATAAGCTGCAGCAGGCTGTAAACAAAGGCGGTAAAGGTGCCCCATTTAATGCCCCAGCGGTGGCTGATCAGTACCAGCGGTACCATGCTGCCGATGGTCAGGCCACCGCCAAAGGCCCACAGGCTGCCCACCTTCAGCTCCGAAAGGACTGTGCCGATGGCGATCATCAAAGCACTCTCCACCAGCCGGCGTGTGTTTTGGTTTTTCATACAGTTTTCCTCCAAAAAAATAAGATCGTCCCTGATGGACGATCCGGCAAAGAAGCAGCGGAAAAGCTCCGCTTTGGTAAACGCTCCCTCCGCCGGTATGATCCGGATCAGGTAATAGGGATTCGGGCTTTTGCCCATCTCAGCGCCGCAGCGCACTCCCGGTTTGTGCGGCTTTATTGTACATCATGCTGCATTGCAGGTCAAGTGGTTTGGTGATATAATATTGGCATAGCATCAATACTGGAGGAATATGGCATGAGACCTTTGATCTTATTTGATATGGACGGCACCCTGCTGAACAGCGTTCCCGCCATCGGAGAAAGCTGCAACCGCGCCCTGGCGGAAAACGGCCTTCCGCAGTACCCCATCCCCGCCTATAACGGCATGGTCGGCAATGGTATGCGCGTCCTCATCGGCCGGGCCTGCCCCGCCGGTGCCGCCGAGGAACTGCGGCAAAAGGTTCTCGCCGCCTATGACCGCATCTACACCGAGGAATGCCGCAAACCCGGCATCATCTACCCCGGCATCCCGCAGCTGCTGCAAAGACTCCGGGCCCAGGGCGTTCTTACCGCTGTTATCACCAATAAGCCCCAGCCCCAGGCGGATGCCCTGCGGGAAAGTACCTTCCACGGCATGCTGGATGCCATTTGGGGCCAGCGGGAGGGTTTCCCCCTCAAACCGGACCCCACCCTCGCCCAGGAACTTATCCGCGAGCTGGAGGCCCGCCCCGTCGCTTATGTGGGGGATTCCCAGGTGGATATCTCCCTCGGCAAAAATCTCGGCCTGCCCACCGTGCTTATGACCTGGGGCAGCCGCACGCCCGCGGAGCTCCTTGCCGCCGACCCCAGCGCCATCCTGGCGGATACCGCCGCCCAGCTGGAAGCCCGGCTGGAGCAGTATCTGGCCGATCTGCAATAACGGCCCTCTTGCCGCCCTCCGGGGCGGCTTTTTGATGATAAAGTAGTACTCGCCACACCAAGCCAAAGGCTCCCCTTGCACAGGGGAGGCCATGGGTTGGAGCGCCGCTTACCCTTTGCATAAGGGAGCCTATGAGGACTCGGCAAACAGTGCAGATATCGCATCGAAAAGGTCCATTTGTATCGTCCAAAATATCTCTATAAAATCCATTATTTAGAGAAATATTGCCACCCTATCCCCTAAAATCCACCAAAAATAAAAAAAATTTCAAAAAACGGACATTCCATGCAGGAACATCCGTTCTTTTTTGCGTATTATATTAGTAGAGGGCTTTGCAAAGTGTGACCGATCGTCCTCCCGGGCCCTCCCTTTCTCGAGAAGGTGACAATTGAATCATTTGGTGCAAACCGGCGTTTTGGGCGGCGGCTTTCTTTCCTGCACCCTAAATGGACCGTACCTCCACCTGCGGCTGCAGGGCGCCTATGTCGCTCATCACGGGGGGCTGTGTTCCGGCCCGTACCACCTTTGCGGTAGCGGCCGCTACCGCAAATCGCAGGGTCTCCTCGGGTGTGAGCCCGTGCAGCCGGGCATAGATGAGCGCGGCCGTCATGGTGTCCCCGGCCCCGGTGGTATTAAGCACGGTCACAGTAGGGGCCGCGGCAAAAAGTACCGCTTCCCGGGTGGCCAGCAGCGCCCCCTGCGCCCCCAGGGAAACCACCACCTGTCCTACCCCGCGGTGCAGCAGCTGCCAGGCCGCTTCCGCCAGGGATTCAGTGGTTGCCAGGCGGTAGCCGTACAGGGGCTCCAGCTCCTCCCGGTTGGGTTTTATGCAGTCCGGCTTCGCTGTGATCCCCAAAATCAGTGGCTCCCCGGCGGTATCCAGGTAAACGGCGGCCCCCTTTTTCCGGCACTCAGCGGTGAGATCCCGGTACCATCCGGCCGGTAAATCTTGCGGCAGACTGCCGCACAGCACCACCACATCCCCCGGCAAAAGGCGCTCCAGCAGCTCCTCCCGCAGGCGCCCGGCAGGGGCGGCCTCCCCCAGCAGACCGGGGGCGTTCAGCTCGGTGGTCAGTCCATCCCCCCGGGAGGAGATTTTGAGATTGACCCGGGTGGGGTGAGGGGCGGCATAGACGGTACAGGGCAGCTCCTCCTGCCGCAGCAGTCCGGCCAGCTCCTGGCCGGTCGTCCCGCCCGCGATGGTCAGGGCAACGCAGTCCTCGGCAAAGACACGCAGGGCCCTTGCCACATTGATGCCCTTGCCGCCGGCATAGCGGCAGCGGGAAAGAACCCGGTGGGTGGCGCCGGGCCGCAAATGCTCCACTTCCAGTGTTTCATCAATAGCGGGATTGAGGGTGACGGTGTAGATCATAAAAATCACCTCCGGGGCAAATTTCCATCCCCAGTATAGCGCATAAACAGGGGAGTTGTCCACCAAAAGAAAAGCCCTCTCCGGAGAGAGGGCGGGGGAGAGCCGCGTTCAAACAACGGCTCCCTAGAAAAACGCAAGTTATTGGCGATGATGTTGGAGGGCTTTTGCGATAGACACGGCGGTGTTGTTCCGGCTATTTTATCTGCGATGAAGGTGAATTTTTGTCCTGAAGGAAGACCTCCGCGGGGAAGGGTGAGAGGTAAACGGTGAAGAAGCGGGGCCAGCGGGCGAAGCCCGCTGAAACCGCCCGTCGGGCGGTTTGGCCTGCGGCCGGCGTCCCGGATTTTGCAGGGGCCATAAAAAGCGGCTTTGCCGGTTGATTTTTGGTTTGCTGCGGGTGGCGCCTTTTCGCAGGAGGGCAACGGCGGTTTTACCCGGTCTTTGAATTCTTGCCGCAATCGGTACGGCGGCAGCGGGCGCAATCGCCACAGCAGCTGCCGGTATGGCCCCGGCGGACGGCCCGGAGAGCGAAAAATGTGCCGGTGGCGATTACTGCCAGCAGCAGCCAATCGAGGGGGCCCATCAGAACAGCCCTGTGATGGCATAGGCCAGCCAGCCTACTAGCCATGCTACACCGCATTGCAGGATTACCACGCCGACTGTTTTCACGGTGGAGCCGAGCTCCCGGCGGATGGTGGCTATGGCCGCCACACAGGGGGTATACAGCAGGGTAAAGACCAAAAAGCTGATGGCGGCCCGGGGAGAGAACATCCCGGTGACGGCCGCACCGCCCAGCAGGACCTCCAGGGTGCTGACGACAGATTCCTTGGCGACAAAGCCAGAAATGAGGGCGGTGGCGCAGCGCCAATCGGCGAAGCCGAGGGGGGCGAAAAGGGGAGCGATCCATTGGCCGATGAGCGCCAATAGGCTATAAGAGCTATCCGCCACGACATTGAGTCGGGTATCGAAGCCTTGCAGGAACCAAATGATGATGGTGGCCAGGAAAATGACAGTGAAAGCGCGCTGCAGGAAGTCTTGGCTTTTTCCCACAGCAGCAGTCCCACGCTTTTGGCACTGGGGAGCCGGTAGTTGGGCAGCTCCATCACAAAGGGGACGGGCTTGCCGCGGAAGGCGGTGTGGTTCATAATGAGGGCCGCCACGATGCCGATGAGGATGCCGAGAAGATAAAGGGCGATCATCACCAGGGCACCGTACTGCGGGAAAAATGCCGCCGTAAAAAAGGCGTAGATGGAGATTTTGGCAGAGCAGCTCATGTAATAAGGGGTGAGGAGAATGGTCATTTTGCGGTCGCGATCGGAGGAGACGGTGCGGGTGGCCATGATGGCCGGCACCGAGCAGCCGAAGCCGATGAGCAGCGGCACGATGCTGCGGCCCGAAAGACCGATGCGGCGCAGCGGCTTATCCATTACAAAGGCGACACGGGCCATGTAGCCGGTGTCTTCCAGGATGGAGAGAAAGAAAAACAGGGTGACGATGATGGGCAGGAACACCAGCACGCTGCCCACGCCGGCAAAGATGCCATCGATGATGAGGCTGTGGACAACCGGATTGATGCCGTAGGCAGTGAGAGCGCCATCGACCAGGGCGGTGAGCGCATCAATGCCGACGGCCAGGAGATCGGAAAGACGCTGGCCGATGACATGGAAGGTGAGGTAGAAGGTGAGAAACATGACCGCCAAAAAGGTGGGAATGGCGGTGTACCGGCCGGTAAGGATCTGATCGAACCGGACGGAGCGGGCGTGCTCGCGGCTTTCGTGGCACTTGGTGACCGAGGCGGCGACGACCCCTTCGATGAAGGTATAGCGCATATCGGCCAGGGCGGCATTGCGGTCCAGCCCGGTTTCGTTTTCCATCTGGACGATGCAGTGTTCCAGCAGCTCCTTTTCGTTTTCATCCAGCCGCAGGTCCTTTTCCAGCGTATCGCCGCCCTCAATGAGCTTGGCGGCGCAGAAACGGGTGGGGACGCCCAGCCGTTCGGCGTGATCCGAGATGAGGTGGATAACGGCGTGCAGGCAGCGGTGGACGGCGGAATCATCGGTGCAGAAATCTGTGACCTTGGGTAGGATTTTGCCCCGGGCGACGGTGAGCGCCTGGGTGATAAGCTCCGATACACCCTCGCCCTTGGCGGCGGAAATGGGTACCACCGGGATGCCGAGGGCGGCGCTCATTTTTTGCACATCGATGGAGCCACCGTTGGCGCGCACCTCATCCATCATATTGAGGGCCAGTACCATGGGGACCCGCAGCTCCAAAAGCTGCAAAGTAAGGTAGAGATTACGCTCGATATTGGTGGCATCCACAATATTGATGATGCCATCCGGCTTTTGATTCAGGATGAAATCCCGGGTGACGATCTCCTCCTGGGTATAGGGCCGCAGCGAATAGATGCCTGGCAGATCGACGACGGAGCAATTTTTCTCGCCCCGGATATCGCCCATTTTCTGATCGACGGTGACGCCGGGAAAATTGCCGACATGCTGATTGGAGCCGGTAAGGGCATTGAACAGGGTGGTTTTGCCGCAATTCTGATTGCCGGCCAATGCGAAGATCATATTTCCGCGGCCTCCTTTACCTCGATCTTTTGGGCTTCCTCCACCCGCAGGGTCAGCTCATAGCCGCGGACCCTTATCTCGATGGGATCGCCCATGGGGGCGACCTTTTGCAGGGTGACGCGGGTGTGGGGGATGAGGCCCATATCCAAAAGGCGGCAGCGCAGCGGGCCATCGCCGCCCACGGCCGTGATGATACCGGAGGAGCCGGTTTTGAGTTCATTCAAAGTCATAGTGATAATCCTTTCCCTGACATGTGGCAATTAAAATTAGGATAGACTAATTTTATTATAAGGCGGCAAAAATATCAAGTATCCGACAGGGATCGGGCGGTATTTTGGGCGGAGGGGCAAAGCGGGCGGAGGGCTTTGTCCATTTGAGGCGGGGACTGGCATTTTTCTGTCGGCGGGGCATACCCTCTAAAGAGAGAGGGGGAATAAGTGATGCTGGGAGCAATGGTACTGACGCTGCTGGGCGGGCTGTGGCTGCTGACGCTGCATGTTTCGACTTCAGGTTCATTCCCGCGGCCGCTGACGGCTAAGCAGGAGCGGGACTGCCTGGAGCGGATGAGCCGAGGAGACTGGGCGGCACGGAACGAGCTGGTGGAGCACAATCTGCGACTGGTGGCGCACATCGTGAAGAAGTACTACGCGGTGAGCGGGGAGCAGGATGATCTGATCTCGATAGGGACGATAGGGTTGATAAAGGCGGTGGAGACCTATAACTTGGAGAAGAAGACAAAATTCGCGACTTATGCTTCTAGGTGTATTGAGAATGAGATTCTGATGTATTTTAGGGCGCGAAGGAAGACGGCGGGGGATGTTTCATTGGAGGACCCGCTGGATACCGACCGGGACGGCAACAGCCTGACGCTGATGGAGCTGGTAAGCGATGAGGAGGATATCATTACCCGGCTGGACCTGACGCTGAAGGCCGAGAAGCTGCGGAAGGTCTTTGGGGTGCTGGAGGGACGGGAGCAGCGGGTGCTGCGGCTGCGCTACGGGCTGGATAACCGACCGCCGATGACCCAGCGGGAGGTGGCCAGGAAGCTGGGGATCTCCAGGAGCTATGTTTCCCGGCTGGAGAAGCACGCCATAGAGCGGCTGCGGGAGGAGATGGGCAAGTAAGGGGAAAACAGAGGGACTTGCCGTTTGGGGCAAAATACGCTATGATGAGGGAAAGTATTTTTCCCGGAGGTGCCAGTATGCATATTCCCGCCATAGCTACCAGTGAGATGGAGGTATTATCCTTTGCCGAGGCGATGCGCCAAAGCGGCCGGGAGGCGGACTACGATACCGGCCGGTGGCTGTATGTGCCGGACTTTTATACGGAGTACCGATATGTGCTGGGAACCAAGGGAGAGAAACCGCTTATCTGCATTGGGGTGAACCCCTCCACGGCGGAGCCGGACCACCTGGATAATACCCTGAAATCGGTGGAGCGGATCGCGCTGGGAAATGGGTACGACAGCTTTATTATGTTTAATGTGTACCCGCAGCGGGCTACCCGGCCGCAGGATATGGCACGGGAGCGGGATGAGCGGCTGCACCGGGCCAATATGGAGGCTTTCTGAGTATATTTTGGGACTGAGTAAGGAGCCGACGGTATGGGCGGCCTGGGGGAACATCATAGAGATGCGTCCCTACCTGAAAGGCTGTGTGCAGGATATGATAGCGGCCGGGGAGCGGCACGGCGCCCGGTGGGTCACGGCGGGGAAGCGCTCGGTGAGAGGCGCGGCCTGGAGCGGCCGCACCGCGCGGCGTTCCACCTGCGCCGGATTCCTCTTGCCGCCATTCGTTTGTCCTCCCGCGGCAGCCTTCGGTGGCCTCCGGAAACGATCATTGTAACAGCGGAGTCATTTCGATATTGCGGTCCTGGTCTTTGCAGGTGGTTTTATGGTTTTAGTATCGATGGCGTGTTTTGAACTTCATGGCCGGTCAAACCGGCAATTGCAGTTTTATCACATCTCCGCCAATCATGAGTGCTGAACCGGTCAAGTAGGAAACCAGGACGGCATATTCGCAGCCCTTTTCCTGACGGTCCTTATCCAGTTCCCGGAAGAAATCCTCGTTCTTTTTCTTGCTGGCGGTGGTATCCATCTCGTTTTTCATCTCGAACATGATGGAGAGAAATTCGATGCCATCGGAGGTGGACTCCCGGAAGATGTAATCGCCTTTGCTGCCGGTGCGGGCGTCGTTGTCCTTCTCAAAGTAAGCGTTGGGGAAAGCGGCGGACCGCAGACGGTTGAATTCGATCTCACAGTGCTGTTCCAGCGTTTCTCCCACCATTTTGGTGGAAAGGCGGGTTTTGAGGTCCTTATAATAGGCGATGACCTCATCCTTGCTGCTGAGCTCCCGCTTGTAGCTTTCCCGCAGCTCCTGCTCCTTTTCCCGGCTGGCGGCTGCGGCTTCCTTCAGCTGATAGGTCAGCTTATCGATTTCCCGCTGACTTTCGATCAGTTCGTCCTTCTTCTCAGAGGTCACTTTTTGAATGGCCAGCTCCCGCTCGGTTTGAGCGGCGTTCAGGCGGGCCCGCAGTTCAGTAATGGTCTGATCCCGGGCGGAAAGATCGGCGGTCTGCTGCTCCAGGGCTTTCTGTACGGCCAGCTCCCGCTGGGTCTGCTGGGAGAGAGAAGCTGGGCCTTCAGTTCTTCGATCTGCCGCTGCAGCTGGGCTTCGGACTGCTCCTGAGAGCGGGCGGCCTGAGTGCGTACCAGGGCCAGATCTTTTTCTTTTTCGGCGGCCAGCTGCTTTTCCCGCTGGGCCAGCTCCCGGTGAAATTCTTCATCCCGTACCTGACCCACGATGGCTGCATAGCCGGATTCATCCACGGTAAAGACTTCGCCGCATTTGGGACATTTGATCTCGTGCATAGCCGTACCTCCTGGTGAACTTACTGGATGTGGCCCATGGCGTGGCGCTTGATGGCTTCCATGGAGGCATCGCTGATGACATGTTCCATCTTGCAGGCGTCCTCCGCAGCGGTCTTTTCGTCAACGCCAAGTTTGACCAAAAAGCTGGTGAGCAGGCGATGACGCTCGTAGATCTTTTCCGCCACGGCCTGGCCGGATTCGGTGAGTGTGATGCCGCCATCTTCCGCGACATGGATGTAGCCCCCCTGCCGCAGAATGCCGACGGCGCGGCTGACGCTGGGCTTGGAGTAGCCCATTTCCTCTCCGATATCGATGGCGCGGACAAAAGCCTGTGCGTTGAGAGAGAACAAGGATGGTTTCCAGATACATTTCGCCGGATTCCTGCAGAGACATGAGGGGACACCTTCTTTTCTTGGGGATAGATTTATTTAAGGATAGCATAAAACGCGGTCGGTTGCAAGGGAAGCGGGGGGAAGAAAAACTCCCTGCCCGAAGGCAGGGAGAATGGAGCTGGAAACGTGACTTGAACACGCGACCTGCTGATTACGAATCAGCTGCTCTACCGGCTGAGCTATTCCAGCATTTTTGAGGTTACTAAAGTATTCTATCATACCAGCTGGAAAAAATCAATCAAAATTCATGCACAGTTCATTTACTTTCGCGGCAGTGGGCACTATAATAAAAATATACCCCATTTTAACGGAGAACGAACAGAATGAAGAGAGTAACGGCGCTGCTGCTGGCAGCGATGATGATAATAACAACCGGCCTGATAACACCGGCCATGGCAGCGGAGGATGATGTGCCGGAAACCTACAGCAATGCCTATGTGGTGATGGACGCCAAGACCGGGCAGGTGCTGCTGCAAAAAAACATGTACGAGAAGGAGTATCCGGCCAGCATTACCAAGATACTGACAACAGCGCTGGGGCTGACCTACGCAAAGCCGGAGGACCGCATCACCGTTTCTCAGGAAACGGTGAGCGATGTATGGAAATGGGGCGAGACCACCCACCTGGCGCTGGAGCCGGGGGAGATCATTACCCTGAAGGATGCGCTGTACGGGGCGATGGTGGAATCCGCCAATGACTGCGCCAATGCCATAGCCCAGGCGGTGAGCGGGAGCCTGACCGACTTTGCGGAGCTGATGAACCAGCAGGTGGCGGCGCTGGGACTGAGCGATACCCACTTTACCAACGCGCACGGCCTGCCGGATAAGGACCACTATACCACTGCTATGATATGGCGCGCATCACCCGGTGGGCGATGACGGTGCCGGGCTTTGAGGAATATTTCTGCGCGACGGAGTATACCATCCCCAAGACCAACAAAAAGGATGTGGCAAGAAACATCGGTACCCACCACCATATGTTGGTGGAAAGCGCTTACTACTATCCCTACGCTAAGGGCGGCAAGCTGGGCTGGACCACCGAGGCGCAGCATACGGCGGTGACCTGGGCGGAGAAGGATGGACTTTCTTTGCTGTGCGTGGTGCTGGACTGCAGCGACAAGTGGGGTAAGTACAAGGACACCATAGCGCTTTTTGACTACTGCTTTGAACGGTACAGTATGGTTTCGGTAAAGACCGATGAGATAGCGGCGTATGATATCCCGGTGGGGAGCCTGACCAATACTGCCGGGATGGTGCATATAGCGGCGACCGGGGACCTGGATGTGCTGGTGCCGAAGGGAACGGCGGTAGAGAGCATCGCGCTGAAATATAATATCCCCAGCCGATATAAGGGTGGAGAACGTATTAGCAATGCCGCAACTGAACGAAGTACAATTCCGA
>VOFK01000266.1_pt1 | contig 15592 bp, 16 predicted proteins | sample 5384121 | NCBI WGS metagenome assembly VOFK01 (sample SAMN12384730, study PRJNA508395) | human gut metagenome | isolation source: healthy gut J | host: Homo sapiens
CAGAATTCGATATCGGGGAATCGATACAATCGATTGGGCATATCGAATAAGTGCACGGAATCAAGATGACATGAAGTTTATATGTCATGATGCAGTTGACTGTCTCTTCAAAGCTAAAAACACTTTCTGCCGATGTGTACATTTTCCCAAAAGTCTATAAGCGAGTTCCCCGCCAGTGTGATGCGACGCATTGGACAGATTTTTGGCGAAAAAATGCCTGCTGGGGAACACTGTTTTTCTTCCTGTTTTCTTTGCGAACTGATTTGGGCAGTCTGGAACGAGATGTGAACCGCACAAAGAGCACTTTTTAATGCTATGCTTGGAAATGGTTTTAGCTCAGAATGACGATCCGAACAGCTACTATCACTTTGCAGATGAATGGCGTGGAAAGAAAATCAGAGAAGTAGATAATGAGTTTCGCCATCCTTGGGATACTGTCAAGTTTTTGACAGAAGACTTGCATACATGCTGTATTGGCTATGATGGCGAGCACTGTGAAGGTGATTGCGAACGCAGGCTTGGATGGTGGCCAATTCTTACTTGTCAACAAGCTCAATGGCAAATTTTTGAGTTTAGAAAAGAGGTGTGATTTGTGATTATAAGTGCCAGTCGTCGAACCGATATTCCAACATATTATTCGAAATGGTTTTTTTAACCGACTTAAGGAGGGATATGTACTGGTTCGTAATCCTATGAACACAACCAAATAAAGCAAAATTCCTCTAAATCCCGATGTAGTAGATGGCATTGTATTCTGGACCAAAATCCCATTCCCATGCTTGAAAAAACTGGATATGCTCGAGACTATATGTACTACTTCCAGTTTACGCTTAATTCATATGCACAGGACGTCGAAACACACATCCCAAGGCAAGCAGAGCTATGTCATTCCCGCATTCAAAAAAAAATTATCGGACTTGATTGGGCTAATCGCGTCATTTGGCGATATGACCCCATTTTTTATTGAACGATACATACACTCCAGAGTATCACATCCGATATTTTGAAAAAATCGCAAAAAGAAACTAAGCCCATATACAAAAAAATGCACGATTAGTTTTATAGATTTTTATCGCAATACATCAAAAATGTCTCCCGGCTTGGATTTGCATGATTTCCACAAAAGTCCAAAGAAGTCTTGCAAAAGGCTGCGCTGCAATCGCCCATAGCTACGGTCTCCAAATTGATACTTGCGCCGAGGGAATTGAGTTGCAGGAATACGGAATTGAGCACGCTCGCTGTATAGATGATCGTTTACTAAGCAGGTTGCTCAACTGCCCTCTTGAAGTGGGAAAAGATAAGAACCAACGCCTCGAGTGCGGATGTATTGAGGAGTCTTGATATTGGAGCGTATAACACATGTCGAAATGGTTGCAAGTATTGTTACGCAAATTATAGCGAAAAAACAGTATTCACGAATTCCAATAAGCACAATCCGGAATCTCCGCTGCTTTTTGGCGAAATAGGACCTGAGGATAGAATTACCGAGCGGAAAGTCAAGAGTTGTAAAGTAACTCAGATTAGGTTTGATGTATAATCGTCTCTATCACTATCTCATCAATCTCTTGTTCCAGGACTTGAACTTTCCCTGTAACGACAAAATGTGGGCGTCGAGGAATCGGTTTCCTCAACGCCCACATTTTTTGCACGCTGTGCCAGCTTCTTTAGTTCCACGGCACACTGCTCTCGCACGAAGGCCTCTACGATTATGATTTTCAGGTACAGGATTTGGATTTGGAAAACAGAGTTCTCTTCACACGCCATATCAAGAACAACCGTCCTCAGCCACTACCCTTTGCTCCGATATGGTCGCCGCTATCCTGCAAGAGTATCTGACATACGAGGGAAAAGCGAATGAACGCTCTTTCCATCCGATGCGGATAAGCCAATGACCGAAAACGGTTTGCGCACGTATTGCCGACGACAACAGAGACGCGGGGAAAAAAGACTTTCATCCACCTTTTCCGACACACCTTTGCCCGCAAGTATCTTGTCGATTGCGGAGGCAATGCGTTCATTAATCAAAAGCTGTTGGGCCACTCTATGCTTGATATGACAAAGCATTATTGCGCCATCTATGACGTGGACCTAATTAAAGACTTCGACGAGTTCAGTCCGCTCAGTCAACTCAGCACGAAACGGATAAAGCTCCCGACCGGAAAGCGATAAATCTGCCGACCTCCGTGTGGACCTGTTCCGGTTCTATATCGAATTTTTTTCTTTGCCCTCCAAAATGTAAATTCAGTCCCATCAAAAGCTGTTGCCTTTCTACCCCTATATCTAATCCCAATAGGTATATAGGAGACCAAGAGACGACAGTTTTTTCTTTTCAACTCCATACAAAAAGCTCAAGAGCTGTACCAGCATCCTCGGTGCATTTCATCACCAACGACGCGACCTCCTCGCCCGTGGAGTCAGATCACGCTCAACGGCGGATCAGGGCGGCGTCACGGTCGGCGCGGGCGGCGCGTTCAGCAAGGCCGTCACGCTGGCGGAGGGCGCGGGCTCACCATCGTCTCCACGGTCACGCGCAATGGCGGCGCTCGACACCTCGGTGCCGGTCATCAAGTCGTGCGACCATCGCAACGGTCGACGCGTTGACGATGGTCATCGCGGTGAAGTCGCGCGCGGCAGGTCGCCAGGCGTCGCTGCCGAAAGCGAGATCATCTCCGCGGAAAGCGGCACGGTCAACGGCACGGCTTACACATGGACGCTCATCGAGGGCGCGTGGACGGCTACGGTCGAGCGGGCGGCGGACGACACCTACGCCGTCGCCCTCGCCGCCGTCACCGCGGCGGGCGTCAGCACCAACTACGCGCTCACGCTCTACTACGGCCTTTTGAGCCTCATCACCGACCGCACGCGCGCGGACGTGGAGAATGAGACCGACAAGGGCTTTTACAACGCCTCCGACCTCAACCGCGTGGGCGCGGCGGTGGAGTACATCGCGGGCCGCTTCGCGGCGCTCGGCTACGACTGCCCCGTGACGGTCAAAAAGGACTGGCTGACGAGCGGCGCGCCGACCGCCTCGCAGTTGGAGACCTATCGGCAGAACATCGTCACGCTGCGCGGAAGATCGCGGTCATGGCGTCCACGCCAGAGCCCCGGTGAGCATGGCGGGGCTGGACTACGTCAAGGCAAACAATATCGAGCAGATTTTGCTCGACCTCGACGCGCTCATCGACAACATCACAAAATCATGGTGCTTCTCCGGCGAGCTGTACGCCGGAGAGGTATGAAAGGAGACAATATGCAGGACAAGTATCTTTGTACCCCGGGGGCGCGTGAAGCTGGAGCCGGTCGCGGGACAGGCCAACCTCTACGACCTCACGCGCGCCGACCAGCCACGCAGGGGCACGCCGCTCAACAAGGCGAGTTTGCTCAGCGACGCGACTGCGGCTTTGATGGGGCTTGACGCAGCCGCAACGCCGGACGGAGCCTTTGCGGCGCTTGCAGGAAAAAATGACATCCGCCTTATTAAAATTGAAAAAATTACGACATCACAGACATGGACTGCGCCCAAAGCAAAGGGGCAGCTGTTTAAGGTTTTTCGCGTGGGCGGCGGTAGAGGAAACGGAGATTCCGGCGGTTCTGGCGGTGGCGGTGGAGGATGCCCACACATCATAACAAGATGATGAAGGACACCGCAGCAAGAACGCAGTCATATTATGAAAAGCTGAAAAAGGCATAAAGGGAAGCTCCACTGCTCAGTCAGCCGGTGGAGCTTCTTTCCGCAGTTTTTAGGGGCAAAAAATTCTGCTTGGGGTAAACGTAGGGGTAAAGTCAAAATTGCAAAATCAAATCTGAAACTTTTTGACTACAAACAGGCCGCAAAATAGAAAAAGCAAGGAAAACGCAATGTTTTCTCTGCTTTTCTTGGCGCGGAAGAAGGATTTGAACCTCCGCGCGGCGCTTTTTACACCCTACTCCCTTAGCAGGGGGAGCCCCTTCGGCCACGGGTACTTCCGCAAATGTCGAAATTCTTCAGCCGATGTTCCATTTGGCGGGAGAGTGGGATTCGAACCCACGGATGCTTTCACATCGCCGGTTTTTCAAGACCGGTGCTTTTTCAACCGCTCAGCCATCTCTCCATGCTTGTGAGGAGCCGGCTCACTCTCAAACGCAAGTGATATCTTAGCATATTGTGGGGTACTTGTCAAGGAGAAAGCGCGAAATGTTTGCCGTAAATTAGAAAAACCTTTCGCGCGAAAAGAACTTTTCAGCAGCGCTTGACCGTTCCGACGTTTTTCGATACAATACATTAATATTGTGTCCGCATGAAAGAGGAAAGGAGACCTGCCCATGCTCACCCCTCCCGAGATTGCCCGGAGCCTGCTCGCCGCCGGCGAAAGCAAGGCACGGCTGCCCTTTGGAAAGATGCTCCTGCTCGCCATATTGGCGGGAGCCTACATCGCGCTCGCAGGTGTCGGTGCGACGGCGGCCGCCGTGACGGTAGAGAGCGGCTCGCTTGCAAAGCTCCTTTCGGCCTGCGTGTTTCCAGCGGGACTTTCCATGGTGATCCTCGCGGGCAGCGAGCTTTTCACCGGCAACTGCCTGATGGTGATGGCGCTGCTAGAAGCGCCGCATCACGCCCGCACAGCTGCTGCGTAACTGGCTGACCGTCTACCTCGGCAATGCCGTGGGCGGCGCGGCGGTGGCAGCGCTGGCGGTCTACAGCCACACGGCCTCGCTTTTCGGCGATGGTCTGGCGCGCTCGATGGTTTCCATCGCGGAGAGCAAGGCGGCGCTCGGATTTGGAGACGCTTTCCTGCGCGGGGGCCTGTGCAATTTTCTGGTCTGCCTCGCGGTGTGGATGGCGGCAGCCTCCAAGCGCGCGGAGGGGAAGGTCATCGCGCTCTTTTTTCCCATCCTGCTCTTTGTCCTCTGCGGCTATGAGCACTGCATCGCGAACCTGTACTACCTGCCCGCCGGTGCGTTTGCCGCGGCGGAGTACGGCTATGGAAACAACGCTGACGCTCGCCGGCTGTCTTAAAAACCTCGCGGCGGTGACGCTCGGGAACCTTGTCGGCGGCGCGGCGCTCGGAGTGGGCTACCGCTTCGCTTATCTCAAGAATGATGCGCCGCCCCTGAAATAGTTTGCGCAGAAAACGAAAAAAGACACACCCAAAGGTGAGTCCATGCTTATCATAGCACGGCGCCCTATGCAATGCAAGAGAAATTTTTTCTCTTGCAGCAATTTTGTGGACAGCGCCAACACATTGCCAGGATATTGGAAAAAGCTTGAACAATATGAAGTCTTGACGCCGGAAACTTGCAGAGGTAGAATCTATCCATATTTTTTGTAAATAAAAAACGAATAAGGAGGTTCGTAACGATGAGTGAAAAAGATCGTATTCCCGAGCTGTTTGGTTCGATGTCCTTTAATGAGGGAACGATGGAGCAGTATGTTCCGCATCAGGCGATGGAAGTCTGGCGCGACTGCCTGAAAAGCGGCAAGCCGCTGCCACTGACCGCCGCGAACGATATCGCCGAGGCCATGAAGACCTGGGCGCTGGAGCATGGCGCGACGCATTTTACCCATTGGTTCCAGCCCTTGACCGGCATCACCGCCGAAAAGCACGACAGCTTTATCAATCCCATCGGCGGCGGCAAGATCATTATGGACTTCTCCGGCAAGGAGCTGGTGTGCGGCGAGCCCGACGCCTCGAGCTTCCCCTCCGGCGGCCTGCGCGCGACCTTTGAGGCGCGCGGCTACAGCGCATGGGACCCCACCGCCTTTGCCTTCATCAAGGACGGCAGCCTTTGCATCCCGACGGTGTTCTGCTCCTACGGCGGCGCGGCGCTGGACAAGAAGACCCCGCTGCTGCGCTCGAACGAGGCGGTTAACCGCGAAGCGGTGAAGCTGCTGCATCTTTTCGACAGCCAGAAGGGACGTCAGTAAAGTCACGCCGCAGGTCGGCCCCGAGCAGGAGTATTTCCTCATTGACCGCGAGCTATACCTCAAGCGTGAGGACCTGCGGCTGTGCGGCCGCGCCCTCTTCGGCAGCAAGCCGCCCAAGGGTCAGGAGTTGGACGACCACTACTTCGGCGTCATCCGCCCGCGTGTGGCGGCCTTTATGAAGGAGTTGGACGAGGAGCTGTGGAAGCTCGGCGTGCTCTCCAAGACCAAGCACAACGAGGTCGCCCCCGGTCAGCACGAGATGGCCCCCATCTACTGCGACGCGAACACCGCCAGCGACCAGAACCAGCTCGTCATGGAGACGATGAAGAAGGTCGCCGAGCGGCACGGCATGGTCTGCCTGCTGCATGAAAAGCCCTTTGCCGGTGTCAACGGCTCCGGTAAGCACGTCAACTGGTCGCTCTCGACCGACACAGGCGAGAATCTGTTCTCCCCCGGCAAAACGCCCAGCCAGAACGCCGTGTTCCTGCTCTTCCTCGCCGCCTTTGTCAAGGGCGTGGACGAGTATCAGGAGCTGCTGCGCTGCTCTGTCGCCTTCGCGGGCAACGATCACCGTCTTGGCGCGCAGGAAGCGCCGCCGGCCATCATCTCCGTCTTCCTCGGCTCCGAGCTGCAGAGCATCATCGACGCCATCGTCGGTGAGAGCGACTATACCGAGACCGAGCGCAAAGACGCTGCGCATCGGCGTGGACGTGCTGCCCTCCATCCCGCAGGACACCACCGACCGCAACCGTACCTCGCCCGTGGCTTTCACCGGCAACAAGTTCGAGTTCCGTATGCCCGGCTCCAGCCAGTCCATCGCCGGCCCTGTCACGGTGCTCAACACCATCATGGCGGAGGAGCTCAGCCGGTTCTACGCGGTGCTCAAGGAAGCGCCGGACTTCAACAAGGCGCTGCACGACCTTGTGCGCAAGGCGTTCATCGAGCATGGCCGCATTATCTTTAACGGCAACGGCTATAAGGAGGCGTGGGTCGAGGAGGCTGCGCGCCGCGGCCTTGCGAATCTGCGCAGCACCGCCGACGCCCTGCCGACCTATGTTCTGCCCAAGAACGTTGAACTGATGATGAAGCACGGCGCGTTTACACGAAGGAGGAAATGCTCTCCCGCCACGAGATCCACATGGAGAAATACCGCAAGGTCATCCACATCGAAGCGGCCACCATGGTCGATATGGTCTAGCACGAGATCCTCAACGCCGCCTCCGAGTATGAGAGCAAGCTCTGCGAGACGATGATGCTGCGCAAGCACGAGGCTGCGCCCGAGCTGCCCTGCCACGTCGAGAAGTCGCTGGCCAACTCCATCGGCATCCTCAACGACAAGCTGCTCGAGCAGACCGTGACGCTCAAGACCGCGCTGGAGACCGCGCCCGTCGGCGCCTCCGGCGAAGAGGAGATGCGCTATTACCACGACGTTGTCGCCGCTGATATGGACGCGGTGCGCGATACCGTCGACCGTCTCGAGACGCTGACCGCCGCCGGCAAGTACTGGCCGTATCCGACCTTCTACGATCTGCTTTTCTCTGTTTGATCCCAAAAGGAACGCTCTCTGAGCGTTCCGATTTTTCCAATTTATTTGTGTTGTGGAGGAGAACATGAAGTACATTTTTGTCACCGGCGGCGTGGTGTCCGGTCTCGGCAAGGGCATCTGCGCGGCGTCGCTCGGCCGCCTGCTGAAGCAGTGCGGCCTGCGTGTGAAGAACCAGAAATTCGACCCCTATCTCAATGTGGACCCCGGCACGATGAGTCCCTACCAGCACGGCGAGGTCTTCGTCACCGACGACGGAGCGGAGACCGACCTGGACCTCGGCCACTACGAGCGCTTCGTGGATGAGGCGCTGAACGCGAACGCTTCCGTCTCCTCCGGCAAGGTCTACTGGAGCGTCCTCAACCGCGAGCGGCAGGGCGGCTACCTTGGCGGAACGGTGCAGATCATTCCGCACGTCACCGACGAGATCAAAAGCCGCGTCTACGCCATGGACGACGGCGAGACCGACGTGTGCATCACGGAGATCGGCGGCACGGTGGGCGACATCGAGCCAGCCGTTCCTTGAAGCGATTCGGCAGGTCGCGGCGGAAAAGGAGAGGAAACGTCCTCTTTATCCACGTTCCGCTCATCGTCTCCATCCCCGGCAGCGGCGAGCTCAAGAGCAAGCCCACGCAGCATTCCGTCAAGGAGCTGCTCTCGCTCGGCATCCAGCCGGATATCCTCGTCTGCCGCACGGACAGCCCGCTGCCCGACGATGTGCGCCATAAGATCGCGCTGTTCTGCAACGTCGAGCCGGAATGCGTGATCCCGAACGTCACGGCCTCCACACTCTATGAGGTGCCGCTGCTGCTTGAGGACGCCGGCCTCTGCCGCGAGGTCTGCCGCAAGCTCGGCTTTGACTGCGGCGAGCCGGATATGAAGGCATGGACGGCGCTCGTCGAGAAGATCAAGCACGCGCACAAACAGGTGACCATCGCGCTCGTCGGCAAGTATACCGGCCTGCACGACGCTTATCTGAGCGTCGTTGAGTCGCTCTTCCACGCGGGCACGGCCTGCGACGCACAGGTGACGATCCAATGGGTCGATTCTGAAACGCTGACGGCGGAGAATGTCGCCTCCGTTCTCGGCGGCTGCGCGGGCGTGCTGGTGCCCGGCGGCTTCGGCGACCGCGGCATCGAGGGCATGATCCTCGCCGCGCAGTACGCGCGCGAGAAACGGCGTATGCCCTATCTCGGCATCTGCCTTGGTATGCAGATCGCCGTCATCGAGTTTGCGCGCCACGCCGTCGGCTGGGTCGACGCGCACAGCGCGGAGTTCTCCTCCCTCACCGCGCACCCGGTCATCGCGCTGCTGCCCGACCAGATCGGCGTGACCGCCAAGGGCGGCACGATGCGTCTCGGCAAATACCCCTGCGTGCTCGGCGAGGGCACGAAGGCGTATGCCGTCTACGGCACGCGCGAGATCTCCGAGCGCCACCGTCACCGCTACGAGTTCAATAACCTCTTCCGCGAGGAGCTTGAGCGCGCGGGCATGACCTTCTCCGGCACCTCGCCGGACGGCTCGCTCGTTGAGATCGCCGAGCTGAGCGAACAGGATTGGTACGTCGGCTGCCAGTTCCACCCCGAATTCAAGAGCCGTCCTGACCGTCCGCACCCGCTCTTCACCGGCTTCGTCGCCGCAGCGCTGCGCAAGGCGGACAAATAATAGCGAAGGGGCGGAGCCGTATGGCTCCGCCCTCTGCATGAAAAAAGAGAACCGCCGCGCGGTTTCTCTTTTTGTATTCAGCGGTTTTTTCAGACGCTTGTCGCACTTGGCGGCGAGCTTCGTGCCGACGCTCTGGAAGAGCTGCACGAGCAGAATGAGCAGGATGACCGCCGCGTACATCACGAGATATTTGTAGCGGTAGTAGCCGTAGTCAATGGCGATCTTGCCGAGGCCGCCGCCGCCGATGATGCCGCTCATGGCCGAATAGCCGAGGATGGTCGTGAGCGCGATGGTGAAGTTCTGCAGCAGGGAGGGGATGCTTTCGGGGATCATCACCTTGCAGATGATCTGCATGGGCGTCGCGCCCATGCTCTGCGCGGCCTCGATGATGTTGGGGTCCACCTCCCGCAGGCTGCTCTCGACGAGACGCGCGACGAACGGAAAGGCCGCGACGACAAGCGGAACGATGGTCGCCCTGGTGCCGACGGTCGTGCCGATGATGAGGCGCGAGAGCGGAAAGACCATGATCATCAGGATCAGGAACGGAATAGAGCGCAGCAGGTTGATAAGAACGTTCAGTACGCTCATCAGCCAGCGGGGAAGCGGCAGCACGCCGTCCCTTTCACCCGCCACGAGCAGCACGCCCAGCGGCAGACCGATCACGATGGCGAAGGCCGTGGAGAGAAGCGTAACATAGAAGGTTTCCCAGATGGCGGAGAGAAACTGCGTTTGCAGCGCTGTGGTCAGCTCCTCGATGGACTCGGGAGAGAAAAGATTACTGTACACCGACGCTCGCCTCCTCGACCTGAAGATTTTCGATCCCGCTCAGAAATTCCCACGCGCGGTCAAACTGCGCCGCGGGGACGCCGAGCAGCATACTGCCGTAGATCTCCTCCGAGAGCTTCTGCGTGCTGGCGGAAATGACGTTGGCCGCGATGTTCTCCTCCGTCGCGAGGCGGGCCACCAGCGGGATCGAGGTGGTCTTTGCGCTGCGGAAGATGAGGCGGATGCGGCGCTCCTGTGTGGGATCGGATACCGTGACGTCCGCGCCGCCGGGGAAAAACAAGATGGCGCGCGGCGGCGGACTTGGGTGCGGAGAAGACGGTGGAAACGAGACCGTCCTCCACCACCTCGCCGTCGTCCAAAATGGCGACATGGTTGCACACGCTCTTCACCACGCTCATCTGGTGCGTGATGATGACGACCGTGATGCCGAGCTTTTTGTTGATGTCGCCAATGAGCTCAAGGATCTGGCGCGTCGTCTTGGGGTCGAGCGCGCTGGTCGCTTCGTCGCACAGCAGGACCTTGGGGTTCGTCGCCAGCGCGCGGGCAATGGCGACGCGCTGCTGCTGACCGCCGGAGAGCTGCGCGGGATAGGCCTTCGCCTTGTCGGGCAGGCCGACCGTCTCCAGAAGCTCCTGCGCGCGAGAAGCCGCCTCACGGCGGCTGACCCCGGCAAGCTCCATCGGGAAGCAGACATTATCCAGGCAGTTCCGCTGCATGAGCAGATTGAAGCGCTGGAAGATCATGGTAATGTCGCGCCGCGCAGCACGGAGCTGCGCGGGCGACATGGTATCCAAACGTTTTCCGTTGACGATGACCTCGCCGGAGGTGGGGCGCTCGAGCATATTGATGCAGCGCACCAGCGTGCTCTTGCCGGCGCCGCTCATGCCGATGATGCCGTAAACGTCACCGTCCGGAATGGTCAGGGAGATATCCTTGAGGGCTTCCACCCGCCCACCGGCGGTCTCAAAGACTTTGCTGACGTGCTTGAGTTCGATCAAGGAATTCTCCTCCTTTCTTTTCTCTTACTTCAGGGCATCCAGCGTGGTCTGCTTGCCGCCGTAGAGACCCATGGGCTCGACGTGAATGGCAGCGACGGAGACGATGTGGGTACCGTTTTCCTTGTTGAAGTCATCAAGATAGGGGGTGTGCTGGAAGTAGTTGGCATCGGCGGTGCCGTCCTCAACGACGGTGTTGGGCACAACGTAGTCGTTGTAGGTCTGAATGTCGAGGGTGATGTCCTTTTCGGCAAGGATCTCCTTGGCGACCTCGAGGATCTCGGCGTGGGGGCGTGGGGGATGCGGCGACGGAGATGGTTTCGCCGGCGAGCGCGGCGTAGTCAACACTGGCGTCGTAGCCGTCGCCCGGATTCTCGACGGACGGTGCTCACGACCGCACCGTCATACTTCTCGGCAATGTAATCGGCGACCTGCTGACTCTCGAGCGCGGCGACCAGAGCCTTGACCTTGTCGCTGGACTCGTTGCCTTCCTTGACAGCGAGGATGTTGGCGTAAGCGGAGGCGGAGCCTTCAATGGCCAGAGAATCCTTGACAGGATTCAGACCGGCGTTGATGGCGTAGTTGGAGTTGATGACGGCGTAGTCCACATCCTTGAGGATGTTGGGGATCTGCGCGGCTTCGGTCTCAACAATCTCAACGTTGTGGGGATTCTCGGCGATGTCGTTCTTGGTGGCGGTGATGCCGGCGCCGTCCTTGAGCTTGATGATGCCGTTGGCTTCGAGCAGCAGCAGGGCGCGGGCTTCGTTGGTGGTGTCGTTGGGGACTGCGATCTGAATGGCGGCATCGGCCTTTTTGCCGCAGCCGGAGAGAATACCGAGGGCGAGAACTGCCGCGAGGGCAAGAGAAATGAGCTTTTTCATGATTTTATTCTTCCTTTTCTTGATTTTGATATTATTTGAATGATTTTTTGATGCGACGATCCGCGGTCACATTCGACCGCTCATGCGGGAACACGAACCATGCGGACACATTCGCTCTTTCAACAGCTTGAGCATCGTGTTTGACCTCCTTTGCTTGGGACGCTGTTAGTTATACACGATGCTTCGCCATTTGTCCAATACGCTATGAGGATAATGGGTTATAGGCTCAAGCTATAGCATAGTGCGTTTCATATACTCCAATGGCATAATATCGAGACATATATTGACGAGATGAACAAAACAGGAGGGTGTCAGTTGGACAAACCGCCCTGTGCCGCGTGAAGAAATTCCTGTATTTTCTCGATATACAGCTTGCCGACGCTGCTGAGGATCTGGTTTTTCTTCACGATATAGCCGACCTTCATCACGCCGTTGATGGGGCTGTCGTCGTCCCGAAAGGGGAATGACGCGGTAGTCCCCCCGCCGTTGAGCTCCTCGCACACGATGCCCGAGCAGAGCGTGTAGCCGTTGAGCCCGACCATCAGGTTCAGCATCGTGGCGCGGTCGTTGGCCTTGACGGTCTGAGAGTAGTCGTTCATGGACGACAGCTCCTCGGAGAAGTAGAAGGAGTCGTTGCCGCCCTGCTCAAAGGAGAGGAAGGGGGTAATCGCTCAGCTCCTCGCCGTGGATCTCTGCGCGGTCGGCGAGCGGGTGGTTTTTTCCACAGAAAGACATAGGACTTGCAGTCCATCAGCTCGTGGAACTCAATGTCGTTCGCGCGGAGGATCTTCGTGATGACGTTGCGGTTGAAGTCGCTGAGGTAGAGGATGCCAATCTCGCTGCGCAGGCTTGCGACGTCGTCGATGACCTCGCGCGTCTTGCTCTCGCGGATGGCAAAATCGTATTTGGCGGTGTCGAAGCTCTTGGCCATCTCCACGAAAGCCTTGACCGCGAAGGAATAGTGCTGCGTCGTCACGCCGAACTTCTTTTTCAACTCGTTGGGATGCGCGTACTTCTCCGCCAGCGTCTCATACTGGTGGTAGACCTGACGGGCATAGTCGATAAACTCCTGCCCATCGTTCGTCAGCGTCACGCCGCGTCCGCTGCGGTGGAAGATGGTGATGCCGAGCTCACGCTCCAGCTCCTGCATCGCGCCGGTGAGCGAGGGCTGGGCGATGTAAGAGCCGTTCCGCCGCCTTGTTCATCGAGCCGGTCTCAGGAAATGACGATGGCATAGTGGAGCTGTTGGAGCGTCATGGGCGTATTCCTCCGTGTACAGAATGAAGAAAGTATAGCATACGGGCGGACAAAATTCAAGCGCGGCGGGCGCTGCGCTTGAATTCCTACAAAGTATATGGTATTATAGAGAAAAACATAAAAAACGGAAGGTGAGCCTATGCGTATCTCGACCGGGACGCTACGCGCTGCGCCGATGCTCGACCTTGCGGAGCATCAGGGAGACGGCTGCGTATCGCTCAAGGACGTTGCCCAACGGCAGGATATCTCCAAAAAATACCTCGAGCAGATCGTTCCGACGCTCAGCCGCGCCGGCTTCCTGCTCACGAACCGCGGCTATCAGGGCGGCTACCGGCTGGCCCATGCGGCCGGAGGACTACACCGCGCGGGACATTCTGCGCCTGACCGAGGGAAGTCTTGCCCCCGTGGCCTGTCTGGACTGCGAGGTCAACACCTGCCCGCGCAGCGCGAATTGCCCGACTCTCCCGCTCTGGCAGGGCCTGGGCCGTGTGATCGAGGATTATCTCGCGGGCGTCACGCTGCAGGATCTGATCGACCGCCAGCGCGAGCACAGCGGCGACGACTATGTGATCTGAAAAAAGTAGGCGGCTGCCATCGGCAGCCGCCTACTTTATAGTCAAGCCGTTACGGGCGCATGGTCGGGAATAAAATTTTGCTCTCTCCATCCCGCCCCATGCCGCTCCGTAGTGCGCAAAATCCGCATAATTGCTGGGTTTTTGAAACTATTTATCATTCGTCCTTGTGTCCTTATTGGGCCGTCCGCTTCACTCGAAAAGTTGTATAAAAATTGTAGTTGTTTGTAGGCGTATTTTTTTTGTGAAAAAGTGTGTCAACTCAAAATGCCAAAAATTGGATAAATTTTCCACAAAAAGGACTGGCACATTGTAGAGCCATGAAGAACATCCCTGATACTGTTTCTTTATCGCTTTTTAGCCTATATTATAAGGTATCAATGCTAAAACTGCGGAAACCAGCAATGCACAAACTGCTTATTTGCAGCTCATACAAATATGAGTATACCCCCATCAGTTATTCAAGTCAACATTTTTCAGCGAACTACTTGTCTGCATAAAAAACTAGGAGGTTCACTATGCCAGAATACCAACTTCAAATCAAACAAGTGGTAGATTACCCACGATGCCGGATTTATCGTGAGTTCATCCACAAACTGATCAACGACCGGAGCATCCGCATAAACGGAGGCTCCGGCCTTTTTCATTTTACTGTACTTTGCAGCTATGCAAACTTCCGCACCTCATATCGCCGTATTGACGGGATCAGTTATACAGTCTCCCCCGGCGAATGGGTCTGCACCGTCAAGGAACTGTCTTGCTGGTTCCGCACCCGCTTTCATCGGCAGGCGCTGTCCATGCTGGATACCCTTCAGAAGCAGCACTTGATTTCCTATACACTGCTGGGCCGTGGCAATGTAGTCAAATATAAAATCCTCCACTGGGCCCGCCACAATTCCGCACTGGAGTACAATGCCCCTTGCCAAAAGGATACCGGTTTTTTCTTCCTGCCAGTCTCGGTTGCCCTGGAACTGGTCAGCTCTGCCCGCTGCTCTGAAATGGACATCGTTCTGGATCTGTGGGTATCCGCTGTCTACAACGATACGCAGGTGCAGGGGTCAGAAATCGGTCCGGTAGCCTACTTTCGCAATGGTACGGGAAACCCGCTGGTCAGTTATACCGAACTCTCCTGCCGCTGGGGGCTGTCACGCGCTACCGTATGCCGAATCCTGAAAAAGCTGGACGGTCTTGGGTATATCTCTATCATGTCGTTTCCAGGCCGGCACGGAAGCGTAATCTACCTGCAGAACTACCTGTCCACCATGTTTGAGATTTCCGATGTTTTAATCGACAAGGAGGAAGTTGCCATGACCTTAAACATTCATCTGGAGCTTCCGGAAACTGCTGAAACCGAAGAGAGCCATTCTATCTCTGAGCATGAGGTCATTGTTTCGGATGCACTTTCCAGCGTTTCAAAATCGCACATTGAAACGATACTCCGCAAGATGGCTGACATCCTATCTACGCAAGGGATTTCCTGCTTTTCTTGCCCACTCTCCCGCTATAAGTTATATCCCTTATCGGACGACTGCTGGGAAGAGTTGATTCCGCGTGCGCGAGGGAAATCTACAGTCCACTTTGGTCTGAGCATCCTCTGCGGCACAAATACTTCAATCGCCACTTTTGAACTTACACTCACTCCCTCTGAGGAGCACGAAAATAGGAGGAACCTGAAATGAGAAAATTTGTTGAACCTGATGTTGCTGATAATCCCCTGTACCATGATACTTGGAAACTGCTGAAAAAATACCGGGATGTTGTGTGGAGCCTGGAGCTTTCTGTCCAGCATGTCCGCACCAAGTTTGAGATTGAGTATGGTACCTCCATTGAGGATTTTCTGGATTCAGTCTATCTGGCTGGCGCTGATTTGGCCGGAAGCGACATCGAGCATCATGCCAAATGCATTGAACGCAGCTGCCAAACAAATTTCATTCTGCAATCGAATTTTGGTAAAATTTCAAGTAAGGCTGTAATTGAACGGCGCCATTGAT
>VOFK01003871.1_pt1 | contig 15580 bp, 24 predicted proteins | sample 5384121 | NCBI WGS metagenome assembly VOFK01 (sample SAMN12384730, study PRJNA508395) | human gut metagenome | isolation source: healthy gut J | host: Homo sapiens
GGACAAAAATTATCTCAAACAGATGTAGATAACTTAATGCACAGTATCCTTAAACTGGATGAAGTACACAAGAGCATTTCATGATCGATAATTCTGATAAAACGAAAGTCATTACTTCATGTTGGTGCGTCTTTGAAGGATGAGGTATGCTTTTGGAATAATCTGATTGTGAAGATGCCGGAAGTAGTATGAGGATATTTTACAGAGATTAGGTCTTTTTCTGTCTGGAAAGGAAGTGGGAGCATGGCACAGATTTTTTCATTATTAGAGAACTAAAATTTTACAGTAATGGTAATCATCATTTCAAGAATAAGAATCTGACATTGAATGCGAAAGGGCTATTATCCAGCTGATGTTAAGATTTACCAGAGCTATTCTTCGAGAATCACGAAATACAAGACGAAATTGGAAATTAAACGACGAAATTTCATCGTTTGACAACCGAACTGTCCGAAACGCAGAAGCTGAAATCGATCGCTTCAGAAGAACAACGACGATTTGAGGAACTTAGAAGCAGTTTGAAGAGCAGGAGCGAGCAAGAGCTGCTCGAAGAAAAATAAAAGACGTTCGGGACCAGAACTCTAAGTGCAGATACAGGTGAATAAAATCATCTGTCTGGCTTTGGTGATGAGGCATATAGAAAACAAAAGAAGCAGAAAAACAATACGGTCATTAAAAAGCGATCGCGGAACAGAATCAGAAAAGATAGCTGAGAAGGAAGTGCAAAAATTGAGGATAAGATTGCAATCAGAGAAAATAAACGAGATAAAATTTTTTTCTGTGGAATCGGATATATAGTGGCACTTGTACTTTCAGCTTGTCTTATTAAGATGTGCTTTTTGTGATTTTAAATGCGATATTTTTCAGAATTGAATTACGATTTTTGATGAACTAGGTGTTTTGAAGCATTTTTTTACATGATATGATGATAAATACCATGTGAACGAATATTTCAAGCAAATAAGATTGAGGTGAAAAATGGCAGTTGAAAATTGTGGAAATTGTTAATTGATAAAGAAATGATGATGAAAAGAAAGATTTGCGTGCAATGACAGGAGTTAGTACAACAACGATGTCTCTGATTATCAAAAAGATGAAAATGTAAGTACAGAGATTCTTGTCAAAAGTATATGTTCTGCTTTGAATTGTGACGTGGGAGATATCATGGAATTTGTTCCCTGGATGTAGAGGAGCAGTAAGGCACGGGAACAACAATTTAACCTTATATTTCATCTACCAGAGAGTCGTTCCTTTTTCTACGAATGTGTTCTACCGCAAAGCTAATGGTAGAAGGAAATCGATGCACTGTTAAAGAAATTGTAGAGCAGAATCTTTTCCAGTATCCAACGGAGATCCATCACGCGTCTGGCAAAAGCGCTGCATTAAACGGCTTCATGCGCTTCGGAAGATGATTCACTGATTTCTGCAATTGCCACACAGCCGACAGATGTCTCAAAGCAGATTTGTTTGTATGCATTGATGAAGCAGGAGTCGACTGGTTTGGGAATTTATGCTGACTGGAGTTAGTACAGATTAAGGATATGCATCTTTTGGTAAGATAGATTTGAATACGTTTTATGCGTTTGCAGGAACAGAATGATACCGTAGCTTTGGAGCGATACTACAATAACAAAAAGTTAAAACAGATCATTGCCAGAGTGCTTGTTGTTGAAACAAGAATATCTTGACAATCTCGAAGGCAGATCATTTGAATCCAGTATGGCTGCATCCTGTTTTGGAGAATGCCATCAGAAGCAATGGCGACACGGCGATACTGCCGGCGTTTAATTGCTTTTCTTAGGAGGTAGTCAATGGTGACATAAAAGAACGCCTGGACAAAGTTCGGGCATTGATTCAGGAACCGGGTTCCTGGAAGGCAAGGACTCTTAGCAATGAGGTGAATATCAGAATCTTCTGTTATGAACCGGAGAGGGGCGAAATGGTTGTCCGCCATTTTTGTGAATCAGCTGAAACCGATCAGTCCTTAGATTGCCATTTGATTGTTTGTAATTTATATAAAATATTTCTTTCTATCTGCGATGATATGGACATCACAGATGCGATTCCGGATATGGAAGAAGCTGACGGAAGTGCTTATCTTCTGGAGCAGCTTAACTCCGCAATCGGCAATGGAGAGTTTATTGATAAAATCCAGTATGAGCCGCACGAACCGGGGGATGTGCTGATGCTGACAGGTGTAGGCGAGGTGTTCCCGTTTATGAGAATCCATACGTTACTGGAAGCTTTGCAACCATATTTTTCGGATGTTCCGATTTTGGTTATGTATCCGGGTGAGTTTGATGGTCGTCATGTAAAACTGTTCAACGTCTGACACCAAATGATTATTACCGGGCATTCAATGTCATAGATTAAAGGGGGGGATAAAGCCATGATGATTCGAGATATGTTTGCGGATGACATCAACCGCAAAATCAATGGTGTTATTAAAGTTGACCAGGCCGCTTTGAGGATGTGATCGAGCAGGAATTAAATGAATATGTCATCACCAGAGAATTGAAGAAACACTTCATTACTTTTTCTTCAACTATTATGGAGATGCTTTTGACCAGCCGACCGCCGATATGGGTGTTTGGATTTCCGGTTTCTTTGGAAGTGGTAAATCTCACTTTCTGAAAATGCTTTCTTACCTTTTGGAAAATAAAAGTGGTAAAGGGTATCCGTAGTGTAGAGCGTTTCCGTAAAAGTTTGAGGACGATCCGGCAACCTTTATGTTGATTGACCGTGCCACAAAGGGGCAGACGGAAACCATTCTTTTCAACATTGATATTGAAGGCTTCAGCAATAAAGACAAGACTGCTGTACTTCGTGTTTTTGCCAAAATGTTCTATAGTCATCTGGGATTTTATGGTGAAAATCTGAAAGTTGCTATGATGGAGCGTTATATTGACCAACAGGGCAAGACCGAGGAATTCCGCAGAGTATTTGAAGAAAAAGAAAGGCAAGTCATGGATGGAAATGCGCCGTGCCTTTGCCTTTAATGGAAAGTTCATTATCCCGACACTGATGGAAGTTTTGGATATGAGCGAGGATGATGCCAAGGCATGGTTTAATGATAAAACTACAACAGAAATTTCTATCGCGCAACTTGTGGAAGATATGAAAGCCTATGTGGATACAAAGCCATCGAACTTCCGTCTGCTGTTTATGATTGATGAGGTTGGACAGTATGTTGGCACAGATACCGATATGCTTTTTGAATCTCCAGTCGTTGACCGAGAAGATCGGAAGTGAGTGTGAAGGAAAGATTTGGGTGATCTGCACTGGACAGGAAGCCATTGATGAAATTATCAAAGTTCGTGCTGATGAGTTTTCCCGTATCCAGGCTCGTTTAAAACAAGATTGAGTTTATCTTCTTCCTCCGTGGATGAAGTCATCCAGAAGCGTATCTTGAAAAGAAAGCGGAAGCAGCTAAAGAACTGGAAGGTGTTTATGAGCAGAATGACTCTGTTCTGCGTAACCTGTTCAGTTTTTAGCGGTTCGATTCTGGATATTAAAGGTTATTCCGGCCCGAGAGAGTTTACTGAGAACTTCCGTTCGTGCCGTACCAGTTCATCATTATGCAGAAAGTATTTGCCGAAATCCGTAAACATGGAAATTCTGGTAAGCACCTGTCCGGTGGTGAGCGTTCTATGCTCTCCGGTTTTCAGGAAGCTGTACAGAAAAATTCAGGAGAAAGACAGTATGCACTTGTTCCGTTTTTCCGTTTTTATGATACTGTACATACTTTCCTTGATGGTTCGATCCGACGAGTGATCGAGCGTTGCCAAAGCTGCCGATAACGGCGATGGTATTGAACAACAGGATGTGGATGTGCTGAAACTTTTTGTATCTGATTCGGTATATTGATGATATTCCATCAAATCTGGACAATATCGTTATCCTTATGGCGGACGATATTCGAGTCGATAAGATTATCATGCGTGAAAACGTCCGGGGCTGCCTTGACCGTTTGATGAGCCAGAACTATATTGGCAGAACAGGCGACACTTATAACTTCTTGACTGATGAAGAACAGGACATTCAGCGTGAAATCAAAGATACTAATGTGGATACGGCTTCTATTTAGAGCGTATTGCTCAAATGATTTATGGTGATATTTTCACAACAAAAAGTTTCGTTATGGGAAATATGATTTTGCATTTGACCAGATGGTAGATGGTATTACAGTTGGAGCAGCTACAGGTGGCATGTGTTTACGCTTTTTGACGGTTGCAGCAGATGCTATCGAGAAAAACAGATTTTCGTTTGATGGCAAAATCTAAAGGAAAAGAAGCAATTGTTGTTCTGGCTGATACTCCTTACTATGAATCTTTTGGAATCTGCCATGAAGATTCGCAAGTATGTAAAGCAACGGAATGTAAGCCAGCTTCCTAAGAGTGTGCAGAAAATCATCGGTGACCAGCAAGATGAGGCTGGAAAATATGAGTTGAGTGCTATGGCTGAATTGCAAAAAAATGCTATCGAAGGAGCACAGTTCTATGTAGATGGTGAACATTTGGAAATTAAAACGGAAATGCCAAGAGCAGGATTGAACAGTCTCTTGAATATTTGGTTGCGCACGTTTATAGCAAACTCGACCTGATCACAGAAAATGCAGACAGCGATGCAGACATTATTGCCATTTTGACTGGGGCAGTATCATTGCTTCCGGGTGTGGAACTAAATCGTGATGCAGTTTCTGCTATGGAAGAATATCTGGAAATGCAGGATGCAAAGAAACTGCCGACTTCTATGGCAGATGTTCAGAGTAAATATAGTGCAATTCCGTATGGCTGGAAAGAAATTGACATTGCTGCGGTTGTGGCACAGTTAATTTATTCTCAGAAAGTAACGATTAAGTATGCAGGCAATACCATTCAGCCTGATGACCCGAAACTGCCGGATATGCTTCGAAAAAAAAAGAGTGAGATCGGAAAGACTTCTATCAGCAAGCGAAAAACTATTTCAGCTACGATGATGCGTGATGTAAAAGCTATGCTTCGTGAATATTTCGATATCATGGATGTGCCGGACGATGAAGATGGTCTGATTCGTTTTGTGACTGAGAAGTTCACAGAACAGCGTGATTATTATGCTTCTCTAGATGATCGCTATGATGGACACAAATATCGGATCGTGTATTGGTTCAGAAAGCTATTCATCTGATGGACGATGTACTTTCACAGAAGAAGGATAACATTGCCTTGATTGAGCGTGTGCTGAAAAAAGAAGATGAGTTGTTTGATAATAAAGAAGCTATGAGCAATGGCATTGAGAACTTCTTTAAGACCCAGGTGACAGTATTCGACCAGGCAGTGCAGTTTGAAAAATTTCTGCATGATGACCTTGATCGTATTGCGGAAAATGAGGAAGCACACAATGCTTTGAATACCATTCGTCTGATTACTCTGGTTCAAACCGGTAACAAGTTCAACTATAATCGGATTCGTGAACTGAATCCGTTGATGGATACGGTTCGTACCGCCCATGACAAGATGCTGGAAGAAAAACGTGCCGAGGTTCTGGAAACGGTTCGTCAATGTATGGAAGCAACTCATACTGCCGCAAACGGTGATTCCAAAGCATCCCATCTGATTGAGAAATCAGACCGATATTTCAGCCAGTGCAAGGAGAAAATCGCAGAATTAAAAAGCCTTGCCCTTTTGGATGCTATGTTCCTGCCAATGTGCCAGTATAAGGATGATACCGTCAGCAATATCGAGTCTGTTCTGGCTCCGCCTGCACCGAAGCCGCCAGTACAGCCAACACAGCCGGGGGAAAGAAGTTGCTCCGGCAAAGAAAAAAAGGTTGTCCGTGCGTATAACCGGCAGGTTGTATTCCAGGCAAAGACTTTACAGACGGATGCGGACATTGATGATTATGTAGAAAAGATTCGTTCTCAGCTGAAACAGTTGCTGAAGAATTGCGACGAGATCAAGCTGAATTAAGGAGACGAGTATGGATAAGAATGCGATTAAAAAATTTGCTGTCTGGGCAAGAACAGAGCTGATTGCCCGTGTTTCCCTGAAAGGTGTGGAATACGGTATCACAGAGGACAACATTGAGGATGCCAATGCGGACAGCGTTGGCGGCAAAGTCCTCACCGCTGATGAAAAAGAAGCAACGTCAGGCTCTCATTGCCGAGATTAACGATAAAGGATATAAACAGGTCATGGAGGAGGTTGCTTACACTTGGTTCAACCGCTTCTCTGCTCTACGATTTATGGAAGTCAACGGCTATCTTCCTTCCCATGTGCGTGTATTCACCGACGAGGAAAATAACTTTAAGCCGCAGATTATAACCGAAGCCATTCATCTGGATTTGGATGGATTGGATATGGAAAAGGTCTATGAGCTGAAAGATGCCGAAAAGACGGAAGAACTGTATAAATATTTGCTGATCGTGCAGTGTAACGCTCTGAATAAGATTTTGCCGGGAATGTTCCAGAAAATTGCGGACTACACCGAGCTTCTTCTGCCGGACAATCTGCTTCGAGAAGGCAGTGTGATTCAGCAGATGATTGAGCTGATACCGGAGGATGACTGGAAGGATGCTGTTCAGATCATCGGCTGGCTGTATCAGTATTATAACAGTGAGAAAAAAAAGACGATGTTTTTCGCAGCACTGAAAAAGAATGTGAAAAAAAATCACAAAAGAAAACATCCCTGCAGCAACCCAGCTTTTCACACCGGACTGGATTGTTCGCTACATGGTAGAGAACAGTCTTGGTCGTTTATGGCTGGAGGGACACCCGGATGTGAAGGAGCGGCTTCTTCCGACAGAGGAAGAACAGTCTGCTTATGCTGCCGGAAACCGTGACCCGGAAGATACCAAATGGCACTACTATCTGGAAGAAGCCGAGCAGGAGCCGGAAGTGCAGACACAGCTTGCAGAGATTCGCAAGGAATACGCTGCCCTGACACCGGATCAGCTGAAAGTCATTGACCCTTGCTCCGGTTCCGGTCATATCCTTGCATATATGTTTGATGTACTGATGAAGATTTATGAATCCTACGGCTATACCACCCGTGAAGCAGTGTGTCAAGCATTGTAGAGAACAATCTTTACGGTTTGGATATTGATGACCGTGCGGCACAGCTGGCTTACTTTGCGGTAATGATGAAAGCCCGTCAGTATGACCGCCGTTTTTCAGCCGTGGTATTCAGCCCCATGTTTATGCCATCGTGGAGAGCAATCATGTAGATAAATTTGCCGTGGACTATTTCTGTAATGGCGATGCGAAGCTCACAGCCGCTATGGACACTATTATCAGCGAACTGCATGATGCAAAGGAATATGGCTCGATTCTGACCGTGACACCGCAGGATTGGTCTGCTTTCTGTATGACCGTTTTGCTGAGATTGCAGAAGATATAAATATGTTCCGTGAGATGGCACTGAGAGAATTACTTCCGTTGGTGCAGGTGGCAGAAGCAATGGCACAGAAATATGATGTGGTTGTGACAAACCGCCATATATGGCAGACAGTGGAATGTCTCCTCATTTAGTGAATTATGTAAAAAAGATAATTTCAAGAATTATAGAAACGATCTGTATAGCTGTTTTATGAAAAAACAATCGCTATGCTGAAAGCAAATCGTTTTACTGGGCTGATGACATCATACACATGGATGTTTTTAACAGCATTTTCTAAAAATGAGAATAGAGATGTTATCTGAAAATAGTTTGGTAACATTAGTACAGCCAGAATATCATGCTTTTTTTTAAGGAAGCATTCGTGCCGATTTGCACATTTTGTATTAACTAATCGTTGTATGAATTATGCAGGAGAATATATTCAACTTGCAAAAAAATTTACTGGAGCTGAAGAACAGGAGAACGCACATTAGACGCTATTATGAGTTCATCCAGTGATTATAAATTTACGGTCAAACAATCTTTGTTTTATCAGATTCCAGATATGCCAATAGCATATTGGCTAAAAACCATCTACTGCGGAATTGTTTATAAATGGTTCATTACTTTCAAAAATACGCAGATTTACGCCAGGGATTGATTACAGGTGATAATGATAGATTTTTTGCGATTTTGGTCGGAATGTGATGCCAGAAAAATTAGCACTTTAAATGATAGAAATAAAAAATGGTTTTTCTATCATAAGGGTGGAGAATATCGTAAATGGTATGGGAATATGACACTCGTTGTTAATTGGGAAAATGACGGGTTTGAAATAGTTAATTTTAGAGATGACAAAGGAAAACAGCGTTCCAGACCACAAAATATTCGGTATTATCTGCAAGAAGGGTTTACTTGGACAGCATTAACAGTCGCTGATTTTAATGTTCGCTATATGCCGGAGGGGGCATTTTTGATGCAAAAAGGATCGTCTGGCTTCTGTAATGAAAAGGAAAATTTGAAATATATCATTGATTGTGTAATTCAAAAGTCAGCATGGAATTTTTTCTTTCATTTTTGCACCTACAATGGATTATAGTGCAGGTGCTGTTGGAAAGGTTCCGACAATTATTTGTGAAGAAAAGAAAGCTGAAATATCAAATGTTGTAACAACAAATATCGAAATTTCAAAATCAGATTGGGATAGTTATGAAATCTCATGGAATTTCCAGCATCATCCGCTGCTTCGCAACGTTCCTACCATTGCTGAAGCCTTTGACCAGTGGCAGGCTGAATGTGATGAGCGTTTCAACCAGTTGAAAGCCAATGAGGAAGAACTGAACCGTATCTTTATTGACATTTACGGCTTGCAAGACGAACTGACACCGGGGGTTGAGGATAAGGATGTCACTGTTCGCAAGGCTGACCTTGGCAGAGATATTCGTTCCTTTATTTCTTATGCGGTTGGTTGTATGTTTGGTCGCTTCTCTGGATGTGGATGGTCTTGCTTATGCAGGTGGCGAATGGGATGCCAGCAAGTATGCTTCTTTCGTTCCAGATAAGGATAACATTATCCCGATCTGTGACGATGAATACTTTGAGGATGATATTGTCGGTCTGTTCGTGGAGTTCGTGAAAAACAGTTTATGGTGAGAAAAACTGGATGAAAACCTGAAATTCATCGCAGATGCGCTGGGCGGCAAAAGGTCAGCCGAAAGATGTAATTCGGAATTATTTCCTGAGTGATTTCTATTCTGACCATTGCAAAATTTATCAGAAACGTCCGATTTACTGGCTGTTTGACAGCGGCAAAAAGAATGGCTTCAAGGCTCTGATCTATATGCACCGCTATCAGCCGGACACCATTGCCCGTATTCGTACCGATTATGTGCATGAACAGCAGGCTCGTTATCGCACTGCTATTGCTGATTTGGAACAGCGGATTGCCAATGCTTCTACTGGCGAGCGTGTGAAGCTGAACAAAAAGCTGACCATCTTGCAGGCACAGGATACTGAAATCAGAACCTACGAGGAAAAAGATTCATCACCTTGCCGATCAGATGATTTCGATTGACCTGGACGATGGCGTGAAGAAGAATTATGCAATTTTCCAAGATGTTTTGGCTAAAATAAAGTAAAGGGGAAAAGATGACTCAGGAAACAAATTAGAACTGAGAGAAAAAGCTAATATTGAGAAATATATACATAACAATACAGAGGCATGTGTTGATGCAATAATGGAATTGTATAATCGTATTCCAGATATTGGAGGTGTATTTAAGCCTCTTTTTAGATATAGACCATTGAATTTATATGAACTTGATAGCTTGGAGAATGAAACTATTTTTTATGCGATACCATCATCATATGAGGACGAAAGTGATTGCACACCGGTATTTGATTTGAAAGAGATTAGTCAATACATCATCAAAAAAAGAATCATCCGGCTTTTAATACAGAAAAAGTATTTGATGCATTTGTTGATGTTGACGATATCATGTCGAATGATAAAGTTAAAGAGAAAGTAAATGATATGAGAGACATGTGGATGATTGCATGTTTTACCGAAACTCATGATAATCAAAAGATGTGGTTGCGATACGCAGATAATTCCAGCGGTATTTGTTTAGTATATAGTTTTTATGAGGTATTAAATGCTGTTAAAGTTATTGATGGTATGAGTATCATGCCCGTAAGATATGTAGATAATAGAGAAAAAGTATTTTTGATATTTGCTTAAATCATAAGTGATTTGCTTGATTCAGATGATGAGTCTGAATCAAAATATCAATTAACCTGCACAACAAAAGAACGATTGAAATACAGTTTTGAGGAAGAATGGAGATTGATTTACGAGAGAGGCAGGAAAGATGCAGATGGAGAAAAAAATTGGAGACAGTATTCCGTTTATAAAACCTGCATTGATTATTTGCGGCGATTCATTGAACAGAAAATCATCGGAATATCAAAGACTTGTTGAGATAGCAACAGAAAAAAATATTGCTGTGTTGCAGTAGGGTAGGTTATCAATAATTTTGACTCGCTGAGTCTAAAATTTAAAAGCATTAAAATAATGTAAATATTTAAGCACAGGAAGGAGAACTATATGACACTACAAGAAGTGGTTGCAAGATTTAAATACAACTCCATTTTTGTTTGCAGGTTCTGGTATTACCAGAAGATATTATGGATTACCAGACTGGGTTGGCTTATTGACATATTTTGCTGAGAAGGTAAAAAAAAGATCCGTTTGCTTATAGATTTTATGAAAACAAAGCTAGCGAGACGGAACATACAGAAGAAAAAACTTCCATTGGTTGCAAGCTATATTGAAAAAGATTTTAATGATGCTTGGTTTAATAATGAAGAAGGAATACGTTCAGATTCAGAAAAAGTACACAGTTCAGTTTCCACTGGGTGTTTCTCCTTTTTAAGGCAGAAATAAGTGAATATATTGCTTCACTGTCAACGGTTAATCCTGTTTATGCGGATGAAGTTGAAAAAACTTAGAAATATTGCAAAAGATAATTTGTCCGGTGTGATTACAACAAATTATGATTGCTTTTTGAGGATATTTTTGAAGGTTATAAAACTTTTGTAGGACAGGATGAACTGGTATTTTCACAGTTGCAGGGAATTGCGGAAATCTATAAAATTCATGGTTCTATACAAAATCCAGAATCCATTGTCATTAACAAAGCGGATTATCAGAATTTTCATGACAAAGGAAAATATACTTGCCGCAAAATTGATGACGATTTTTATGGAATATCCGATTATTTTCATAGGTTACTCTATTTCAGATTCAGATATTCAGGCGATTCTTAGCGATGTTGTGGAATGTTTGCCATTGGATAAAATAGAAACTTTACAAAAAAGATTTATTTTTGTTGAATATAATCCGGATTTCATTGAAGTGAGATAACTTCTCATTCAATGATTATACGCAGTAAATTACTGGAAATGACTAAAATAACACTTTCAGATTTTAGTCTGTTATATGATGCTCTGTCTGTGAAAAAGCGGCTTTACCAGTTAAATTATTGCGTAGATTTAAGGATGAGTCTTTATACGTTTGCGTTGACTCAGCAACCGGGACCAACGATGCAGGTAGCTTCATTGGAAGATGGTCGTATTGGATGAAAATATGCTTGCACTTTCGATTGGCTTGGCAACGACCGGCGTATATGGTTTGGCAAGAGCTGTAAATTCTGAACAATGGTATAGAAACATCATTTTTACATGATTCGCTATATTCATGTGAACAATTATTAGAATTTGTTTATCCGGAGCTTGCAAAACAAAATTCCTGGAAATTGCCGGTGTGGTATTATATTTCAAAAATCTAATATGAAAAGCGAATTGGCAGAAGAAAAAAGCACCACATTTATATACTGAAATTGTCACAGAATCAACAATTAAACGTAATCATTCTGCGATTGGAGAAAGAACTGCATGGGAAGTGTGGACACAAGAAAAAGATAATTTAATGAAGGCGATTCGTTTGCTGGGGTGTATGCCAGAAGAAAAAAAATAGATGTAACTCAGTATCGAAGTATTTTGGAAGCAATATTTACAGAGAACAACAATATTTTAAGTTCTTTAGACAGTCCGAATCGTAGTAATCTTCACAGAATGATTAGGATATATGATTTTCTGGAATATGGACAAAAAGACCCCGTGATTCAAGCATCTGCAAGCAGACACCATCACGGAGACCCCAGACAGCTGGAATACAGGCAACATAGCATCTGTAAACAGACACCATCACGGATGCACTATAAACCTATACTCATTATATGCGGTAAGCTATTTTTTGTCAACAACCAGATATTGGATAAAGAAAAGGAGAAAGTGTATGACCATAGAAGAAATTCTTGCAGGAGAATCGAAGAATGTGGAGTTCAAAGAGAACCTGTCGGAGAAAAGCATCAAATATATGAAGTCTGTAGTTGCCTTTGCAAATGGAACTGGAGGAAAAATCATTTTTGGAATTGCCGATAAAACAAGAGAGGTTGTCGGCTTTGACAAGGAAGATGTGTTCAAGAAAATGGATGCCATTGCAAATGCCGTATCCGACAGCTGTGAACCGGCAATCATCCCGGATATTACTTTACAGACGGTTGACGATAAAAAACAGTCATTGTAGCGGAAATTTCTGAGGGCAGACAGCGCCCATATTATATCAAAGCTCTTGGCAGAGATGGAGGGTGTATGTCCGAGTTGCCGGAACTACCCGCCTTGCTGACGAGTATATGATAAAAAGAGCTGATGTTTGAGGGAAGTAACCGTTATTTTGACCAGGCTTTGTGTACTGGACTGATCATTACAGATGAAGACATTGATGATCTTTGCAAAGCAATGAAAGAACAGGCAGTCAAGAATGCCCACAATGAGGAACAGAAAGCAGCTATCAAAGATGTCGGGAGACAGCAATTGCGCTCCTGGGGGAGTTCTGATCGAGCGTGATGGAAAAGATTATCCATCCAATGCGTTTGCTATTTTGACCGGTAATGGAGGGCTTCATGTTGCAACGCAATGTGGCGTGTTCAAAGGTACAACGAAAGCGGTATTTGTTGATCGGAGAGAATATACCGGTCCGCTTTGGAAGCAGATAGAAGAAGCATTTCAGTTTGTTCTGAGAAATATTCATCTAGGTGCTAACATTGTGGGAATTTATCGGCAGGATGTTTATGAGATTCCACCGGATGCCATTCGTGAGTTGATTATCAATGCCATGGTACATCGTAGTTATCTGGATCATGGTATGATACAGGTTGCAGTATATGACGACCGATTGGAAATTACTTCTCCAGGAAAGTTGCCGATGGGACAAACTATGGAACGTATGAAAGAAGGATATTCCAAAATAAGAAATGAAGCTCTTGCTCATGCGTTTGCTTACATGAATCTGATTGAGTATTGGGGAAGCGGTATTCCGAGAATTATTGATAAGGTAAAAACTGCCGGGTTACGGGAGCCAGAGTTTATTGGTGGCGAAGTTGATTTGCGTATCAATATTTATCGAGGACAAGTTGATACCAATAGCGCCATGATTAACGCCAATGACATTAAAAATGGCGACAATGGCGTTAATTGTGGCGTTAATGATGCCGGAAATGGAACTAAAGTGGCGCTGAAGTGCCACTTAATAAGGAACAGACGCAGATAGAAAAATTGTTGCAGATTATAGAGAAAATCCGTCTGCAACACAGGCATATTATGCAGAAAAGATAGGCGTGTCGAAAAGAACGGTTTCTCGAATGTTTGTTTCTTTTACAGGAAAAAAGGTATATTGGTACAGAGCGGAACAAAACGAAAAGCAAATTGGAAAATTATAAGGAAAAAGTAGGAGGAGCAGCATGGATACAGATAAAATAATACAAGATTTAAATCGCAGTTTGCTGCACCTCTTCCTGGGTTTTATCAGCGTCGTATCATCTTCTGGTACGATGAAGATAAAGGAATTTGAGGATAAGTTGGACGAAGTGGTTTTGGAAAATGCAAAGGTAATTGCTCTGACGGGTAATAATGGGTTTTATGTAAAGAAGCTGCTTTCAGTAGATGATTTGACCACAAACTATCTGGTTTACAGTCCGTGTGTCTATAACCGCCCAGATGATAACTGGCTTCTAGATGTAGAGCTTTACAGTGAAGAGTTCCGTGCAGATCTGATTTCCATTTGGATGGATGAGATGGGGATTGTATCAAATCCGGCCATGCGGAAGCAGGTCAAGAATTATCGTGCCTATTTCAATGCAAAAGATCGTCGCTCGAAAGTCAGCACACAGAATAAGGTGCCGGCAACCCCGGCGCAGTTACACATGGCTGTTATGGCAGCAATATGTGGATTGAAAGACGCACAGCCGAATATGATTCTCCGTAGTGTATTCCAGGCAGGACTGGACTTGAATAACAATACGGTTTATCGGGATTTTGTAAAATATCATGCAGACAGCATTTTTTGGGTGATGGTTCGTCAGGGAAGCGGATTTGTGGAGGAGGAACCAGACCTTGGGCGACTGGCGATTCATCTACTGTTAACTGCGGCTACCCGTACCATGCGGCAGGAATATCTTGCCGGACTGGACAGCTTTATTTCCATGCCACATCAGGCATATTGCTATGATTTTATTTCTGAATGGCTTCATAGTGAGGATGTGGGGCAGCTATACGATGTGGCACGGTATGTTGAGGAGGAAGCACATCTCCATCAGCGTTTTGAAAAGTTGTCTGTGGATGATCTGGCGGGAACCGAGTGTTTCCCGTGTATCAACGAAGTGATTCTGATCAAGCTTATGACGGAGATTAGTGACCAGATCATTGATGTAGATACCATAACTTCTACGGTCGAAAAACGCAGAACTTGTGTATGGTATGAGCCATTTGAGAATTTTATGACGGTATTTTTACAAGTGGCGAATATGCAGAGTTTTTTTTAAGGAACATTCTGCTGGATTTCACACTGCAGAAGCAAAAAGGCATCTGGAAAGAATATACGGAAAGCTACTATCAGATGGACACTTATTACCGTTTGTTCCACATTAGCTTTCAAAAGAGTTTGGAGACTTCCAACATTATGTTGGATGATCTGTTCAAACATGTTGTCGATAAGGTGGAAGGACTTTATACTCATTGGTTCTTAGGTGAGCTGGGGAATAACTGGTCGGATGTGTGTGCGGATGAACTGGCAACCTACGGTAAAGTTTTGGAAGTGCCGCAGCAGGAAAGAATTTTACCGTTCCCGTATTAAGACTTCTGACACCAAGGTATTCGTGATTATTTCGGATGCCATGCGTTATGAAGTGGCGGCTGCGATGGCAGATCAGCTTCAGCGAGAAACGCAAAGTAAGGTTTCTATCAGCAGTATGCAGAGCATCTTCCCTTCTACCACAAAGTTTGGTATGGCAGCTTTACTGCCGCACAAAGAACTGACAGTAGAGGTTCGGAATGATATTTTGACAGTTTTGGCAGATGGTCAGTCTACGGCAAGCACTTACCGGGATAAGGTTCTGAAATCAGAAGATCCGGCAAGTGTGGCATTAAAATACAATGACATTATTGCTATGAAACGAGCGGAAAGAAGTGCTTTGGTAAAAGGTATGGATGTGGTCTATATTTTACCACGATACCATTGATGAAGCCAGCCATACTTCTGATACCGCTGTTTTCTCTGCTTGTGATAAGGCAATTTCAGAATTGAAGAACCTTGTGCGAATTATTG
>VOFK01000936.1_pt1 | contig 15577 bp, 16 predicted proteins | sample 5384121 | NCBI WGS metagenome assembly VOFK01 (sample SAMN12384730, study PRJNA508395) | human gut metagenome | isolation source: healthy gut J | host: Homo sapiens
ATTGGCGTATTGCTTAACGCAAAGCCAGGGGAAGTAATGTATAGTCTAGTTTTTAATACTTCCTCACACGCTTCAATTGCTTTTTATCCCAGCGTTTCGCATACAAGGCTGCACGTGCTTGCATGCCATAAGCTGCTCTTTTAGTTAAACGTCCGGCGTCACTATTTGCCCATGATTCAGGTAAATCATTAGCGGCTTTTTTGTATTCTTCCAATATGAAATCCCAGCATTCGGTTTCTGATGAACGACTTTTTGCTCTTTCTTCTGGGCCGTCCATATACTCCTCAGATGTGCGTAGAATTACGCCTCCATGTCGAATAACCAATTCTTGATAAGCAAAAGCACGCATGAAACGGACCTCTGCAGTACGTGCAGCTACTTCTTCCGGATTTAACGTTTCCATATTTTTTTAAGTCATAAAAATATTCATTCAACTGGCGGATACGAGTATACATATCATTCCAGTTAGAACGGAAATTGCCTTGAGGAGTTACGAAGTTACTTTGATAGAAGAAACGATTCATTTTACCTCCATCTACTCCATACCATGAATATTTTGATCAAATCACACAGCTCCGTCATCCCATCAAACAACTCACGCATCACATAATATTGTGAGTTTACGTAGAATATGCTATAAAAACCTTTACATATAAGTCTAGATTTTTGATAGAATTAAAAGCGGTAAATTTCACTGTATTTCAGTAGGATCAATATCCAATACGTCGCATGACTGGCATAAACATAAAAAGCTGTAGCCATGCCTAATATGTATTTTTTATATTTTTCATATGAATAGTCTGTTTAGAATGAAACATCAACACCTACACTGAAAGTACGTTGTTGCGGATAATAACCGGTAATTACGTTGGCACTTTCAGGGATCCAGGTATTTAAATTTGAAAAGTTAGTAGGTTCTGACCGCTTGCATATATTCTGAGGCTACCAACGCCAAGTTTATTCATCCATTGTTTAGGGAATGTATCCTAACACAACGTTTTTCAAACGTAGGTATGCGCCATTTCTTTCCAGTAGTCTGAAATGGGCGTTATTGGTTCCAGGACTTATTGATAGCCGTGGATATTCTGCATTAATGTTGTCAGGTCTCCAACTGTTTTCTACTAAATAAAGTGGAGCATTGTCTACTCCTGCGTAGAAAGGCTTGGTTAAAGGAGTTTTGGTCTGTAACACCGTTTAGATTATACCAGTTTTGTTGCAGCATTTTGTCGCAAAGGGCAGCTCCCTGTAGTTGAATAGATAAGTCGAATCCTTTATAATTGGCACGGCCATTAGGGCAAACATCAGTTCAGGGACGTGAATTACGTGCAATCTTCACTTGGTCTTGTGAATTAATCTGGCCATCTCCATTGATGTCCATATAGCGGATATCACCTAAGCGTGGTTTAGTTCCAATAGGTTTGGGAGCATTATCTAGTTCCTCTTGAGTTTGATATAACCCCATCGATTTCAACCCCCATACATCTCCTATTGAACTCCCCAGAGGTGCTTTGCCAAGGTAATGTACCGTCAGCTTGTCTTTTGCTTAATATACGGTTATGTGCATATGTTAAATTTCCGGTTAAGCTATAGTTAAAATCACTAATTTGATTGCGGTGTTTTTTTTAGTATTAATTGAAACCTTTGTTGTCGAAAGTTCCGTCATTCATTCGGGTGGGTACATGACCTCCCTAGAGATGCCGGATAGATGGAAGTAATGTTCTGGAGAATGTCATAAGTATATTTATAGAATACATCAAATTCTACTCTAATAATCCATTCCAGGCATTCATTTCAAATCCGAGATTGATTGTGCGACATTTTTCCCACGTTAGGTCGGTCATTGGATAAGCGACCTTATTGGATAAATGTGCTTTGTGAAGATGGGCTGGTTCCGAATGCTACATTATTGCTGTTTAGTTCATAAAGTTTACGATATAAGAAAGGATCTACATTATCATTTCCTAATATTCCGACTGAACCTCTAAGTTTAAAGTAATCGATTTTTGGAAATAAGTCTTTGAAGAAGTCTTCTTCAGAGGCAACCCATCCTAAAGAGACGGAAGGAAAGAATCCCCATCGCTGACCTTCAGCGAAAAGGTAGGAACCATCGTAGCGGAAAGAAGCTTCTACAAGATATTTGTTGTCATAGGCATAATTTAAACGTCCCACGTATCCGGCATATGCAGATTTACCAGATGACCCGTTAATGATAGCTGTTGCGGCATCACCGAAGTTTAATTCAGGAAGGTCAAATATATCAAAAATCCTTGCGGCTTCCTGAAAATGAACTTGAGTTTTCTTTCTTTTGTTCGTAAAGAAATAATGCTTCTCATATCATGCAAACCAATTTTGTTGTTATAAGAGATAGAAGGACGCAGCATTACCTTTTTGTCTCTTGTTATTCCCTACATACATATTTCCTTCTGGTGAAAGATTTGCGCTTTTACCAGTGAATATCCATTCCCTTTGTTGGCGTTGTTTTTATCTGCTGGAGTGAAATGCCATTATATCATAGGCATAAGTAAATGTTTTGCCATCTCCATCATAGTAGTCCCAACTTGCAAACATACTTGCTTTTTAGACCTTTTAAGAAGGGAATGAGTATTCTATTTTTGGCAGATGTTTCCAGTCGGACATTACGTGCTTTTTCAAATCCTGAGTTAGCTGATCCATATACAGCATTGGCTGCACTACCGGATTGATCGGTAACCGGAGGTGGGATACCCATTATATTCTTGAGGAACATAAGGTAGTGAATATAACATTAAATGGAAGAGATTGTAACCTTTTGGTTTTCATAAGTATATCCTCCTGGCCGATAGTAATCTTGTATATTGCCAGCAATATTTAACTGAACATTGAGGTTTCTATTGATTTCTGTTGTGATATTGGACCGGAAGTTACCACGTTGATTTTTATGGTCTTTGATGATACCATTGTGGCGTAGGAATCCACCACTGATAAAGTATTTAGTTTTATCTGTACCTCCACTGACAGAAAGGTTATGTTGATGCATCATAGTAGTTTTGTATATGGGCGATGTCCAGTCTGTATTTTCATATCCGTCCGTCGGGTCCCCATTGTAGGTTGCTGCAATCTCTTCATCAGTGAAAAATCCCTCACCAGGTTCCAAGCCATTTGCTATATTGTCTAGTTGACGTGCTAAGTTGTAGTATTGCATGTATTGTGTACCATTCATCATTTTAGGGAGGTTAGTCGCATGGTTGAAAGTAACACTGCCTCGATAAGTGATTACAGGCTTACCTTCTGTTCCCTGTTTGGTTGTAATTAATATAACTCCATTGGCTCCTTTCATACCGTACACAGCACAAGACGAAGCATCTTTTAAAATAGTAACAGATTCTATATCTGACGCATCTATACGTGCCATTTCACGTTCTACTCCATCAACTAATACTAATGGGGTACTAGCACCGTTGTAAGATGAATAACCTCGTACTAAGAAAGATACATCATCAGCTCCAGGCTGCCCGGTAGATTGTTGGCTTACTAAACCTGGTAATTTCCTTCGACCAAGGCTTGTGAAATATTACTTGCTGTGGTTTTTTAATATTTTTTGAGGAAGCGGAAGCGACAGAACCTGTCAAGTGGACTTTCTTTTTGAGTTCCATAGCCTACTACAACAACTTCATTCAAACTTGATACATCTTCTGACAAGCTGACATTGATGGTTGTTTGTCCTTGTGTTTTAACTTCGTGTTTGGCCATACCAATGTATGAGAAGATTAATGTACCTGTGGAAGGTACATTGATAGAGCATTACCGTCAATATCGGTAGTGGTACCTGTGGTCGTACCTTGACAACGACGCTGACTCCTGGCAACGGATCACCGGTCACGTCTGTGACGACTCCCCTAACCATGTTCTGGGCATAGCCATTTGTGGCATACGCAAAAAAAGCATCGACAATGAGAATAGTATGATTCTGATTGTTCGAAACTACTTTTTGCTTAAAGCATTGTTCCATCATAAGATAAAAATTTAATTGGTTAATAAAAAAAGTTTTTGGGTATTAGATTTATTGTAATTCTTCTAGTACTTTCCAGCATTGATATAAGCCCCTGGGGACATGGAAACAGCCTTTCCATTTGCCTCCTTTAAGTGGCAGAAGTATCTCCATGGCGGTTTAAGTAACCGAACCATTCAGGATATTGAGCATCTTTGAAGTGCGTCCATACATACTCATGTATTTTCTCGAACCACTCCATTACATTGTTTGTCACCTGTCAATTGGTAACCTTTAGTAGGGAAATAAGTGTTTCAATGTGTACCCACCAAAGTTTTTTGGTCCCATTCCAGTTGTTGGGGAGGGCAACCTTTGCGGTCCATAAAATATTAGATGCCACCATATTCTTTGTCCCATCCGTAGTTAATCATCTTCAGGTTACAGCCTTTTCGATTAGATCAGGGGGCGATTCAGGCGTTTTGCCTAAATCCATGATAAACCACATCGCTTCGATGTCGTGTAGGTCACTTGCCGTCCTTCAAAACAGTCTACGAGATTGCCGTCCGCTACTATATTTTCAACAATAATTCCTCCGAGCTCCGGGCGATAGAACACTTCCATCACTTCATGGATACAAGTCTCTATTGTTTTTTTCAGATACTCTTTTTGTCCAACAGGTGTTCTATTTCAATGCCAGATTACAAAGGATCATCGGGAGGGCGAAATTTTTCAGATTACGTGTGCCCGGATGGATTTTGTTCCATTTACCTTTCGGATTATCTGCCTTTGAGAGAATAATATCGAACGTTTTCTTTGCAATGTCAGCATATTCCTGATTGCCTGTAGCCAGGCTGAGTTGTCCGAATGCCATTGTAGCAAATGTATAGGAAAAGATGTTGTATGGTTCTACCAGAGGATTACCTGCCCGATCCAAAGAAAAATACCAATGATAGTTTCCATCATGTCCGTATTTCTTTAGAAACTCACCGCCTTGAATAGCGCAATCCAGCCATTCCTGTTTTTTCTCAACTTTATTGTAAAGCATTGAGAATAACCAAACTTCGCGTCCTTGCAGCCAAATAAATTTATCTGTATCGAATACGTTGCCTTCACGATCCAGACAAGTGAAATAGCCACCGAATTCGTGATCCTGAGAATGCTCTAACCAGAATGGAAGAACATTATTCAGTAGTTCGTCTTTGTATTGGTTTGCTAATTTTTTAAATCCATAATTGTTAGTTTTTTATTTAATAAGGTCTATTTTACCGTTCCGAACGGGTCCAGTATCTTTCAATCTCCTCCAGAGACTTTCCGGTAGTTTCCGGTACGAGTTTCCAGACAATGAGCATATACGGTACACACATGATGGCGAACAGGAAGAATGTTCCGGCTGGAGTAAGATTCTGGAGCATCCAGGGGGTTAGCTGTCCGATCAGATAGGTACCGATCCAAAGAGCGAATCCGGCAATGGACATTGCTAATCCGCGTATTTTGGTAGGGTACATCTCAGAGAGAAGTACGAATATCACAGCGCAAATGGAAATGGCGCAACAAAAACATAACACAGAAAGAAGGCTAACAGAAACAGGCTGGAAATATTCCAGGCATTTCCGAAGAGGAAATAACTGCCAATGAGTATCAATGAAACGACCATTCCGGATACCCCATAATATATCAGTTTCTTGCGTCCTACTTTGTCAATGATGAGAAGTGCCAAGATAGTGGTCAGTGTATTCACAAGTCCTACAAGAACCTGATAGAACAGAGAATCCTCCTGAAAGACCGGCATTCTCAAAAATGGAAGGCCCGTAGTAAAAGAACTGCATTAACCCCCATGAACTGTCCCAGAATAGCAATACATACACCGATAATGACTGCTTTCAGAATACCTGGTTTCAGAAGGATAGACCATTCTGAACGGGTCTCGAAACAAGGACGGATTTTGTCTCGCTTAGTTGGAAATCAGCCTCTTTAAATGAATTGTAGATCTTTTTCCAGAATATAAGTGGCTTTCCTTTCTTGTCCCTTTTTAGTATCAGCCATCTGGGGCTTTCGGGTATGAAAAAGATAATAATAAAGAATATTACGGCTGGTAATGTCTCCATGCCTAACATGCCTCTCCACACTTCTGTAACTACTATTTTTTCTAACCAGGCGATAGGTAAGTGGTTTCCACTCTCTGAATATGCCAATAACTGGTAGTTGACAAGATAAGCTCCTAGAAAACCGACAGTTACGGCCAGTTGATACAGGGAGACCATCCTGCCTCTGAATTGTGCGACGGAAACTTCGGAAATGTAAAGAGGAGATACAATAGAAACAACACCAATTCCGATGCCACCTATGATTCTATAAACAACTAACTGGTTAAAGTCAATGCAAAAAGTACAGCCGATTGCTGATGTAGAAAACAGAATGGCAGAAAGTATCATTGTTCTTTTACGTCCGATGCTGTCGCTCAATATTCCGGAAAAGAGAACACCGACAATCGATCCGATCAATGCGCATCCTACATACCATCCCTTGTTGCAAGGTGTCCAACTGAAACAGATGTGTCACCTGAGCTATTGTGCCGGATATGACAGCTGTGTCATAACCGAACAGAAAGCCTCCCTAAAGCAGCAACGACTGAAAGGAATATGATATAACCCAGATTAATTGTTGTTTTCATATAGTTTATTTGATTTCAAAGTATTCTCTGTATCTGTCATATAAATGTCCTGCCTGCAGATAAGCTGATTGCGGACTTAAAAAGTGAGAAAACTCAAAAGTGATTGCTTTATCATATCCGGCACGTTTTGCCGCTTCTAGTTTCATGCGGAGTTTGTCGAATTTGATCGGCAGGAACCGGATGGGCATATCGCGGTCGAATGTTTCCGCGTTTGTCCAACATTGCATTCCGTATTTGTCTGCCAGTTTCTTGTTTACAGTGAAAAAAGCATCCAGTTCGTCGTAGTCAATGTGTCCGTCTTGAAAAGCACAAGCGTCTACTACATCGTGTATACCATCAAAAAATTTCATTATTCCATTCTCTCTCTCATGTTGTTCTACGGATACAGCATCCTCCCTTGTCATTTTTCCGGTTCCCATGACTGCCTTTTTACCATCAATCCAAGGGGATATAAAAGTAGGGAGGCCATTCGATACATCTTTGCATTGTTTACCCATGGTATGAAATGCACCGATAGCTCCTTTGGTATTGCGGCTGATTTCCGTGCTAATATACCAGCCTCCGAAACTCTTATACTTTTCACCGTAAGTATTCCATACTTCGTCAATCACATATTTATTATATTCCACTTCCCACGACATATCACGTGTATCCCAATAATGACCGGTGTCATACAGCCCAAAATAAAACTTCATGTTATATTTTTCAGCCAGTCGTAAGTACATATCTACTAAATCCACGGAAGGCATATAGCATCCTTTTCTAATAGATATTTGGACGGATAAGTGATGAACTTGCGATATCCGGAACGGATCATAATAACGGTATCGATGCCAATCCTTTTCATGTGCTGAAAGTCGAGATCCCATTCTTTTTCTCCCCAGTTCTGGTGTGGAATATCGTGAGATATTTCATCTAGAAAAGTGCCTGTGATTTTCAGACCATTATTCTTCGGTACAATTAATTTGCTGTCCGTCCTTTTTGCTCGGAGAGAGAACGAATTCACTTCCATCTTTGCCTTCAGCGGCCAGTAGTGTGGGAGCCATTAGGGGCGGAGGCTCCCGCTAATGCGGCTTTCTTTAAGAAATCTCTGCGATTATTCGCTTCCATAGTTTACTTTTTTAGTTTCTACTCTTTTTTAGTATATATTTAACCTATTGAATTTTTAATATTTATTACTAACTCGGAATGATTTGCTAGCTTTATTAATTCCTTTGAGTTAGCACTTTTAATTTATTAATTATGAATTTATTATTGTGTTATTTATTAATTGGGCGATAATTTATGATTAGTTTATTAATATGGCATTAATATTGCCCCATTCGCAGATGGGGCATTTTATGTTTTCTAGTGTATATTTTTCATAGGCTAATCATTTTAGTCAAGTAATTTAGGTTACTTGGATGAATTGATAGAACAAAGTTAGGCATCCAGAGTTGATTTTTGCGCAAAAAAACGAAAAAGTGTATTCAAAAACGCATCTTTCTACTCTTTGGTAGATTTATTTGCTGAATGCAAGTACCATTTAAAAAATCATATATAATTTCGTTTGATTCAGGGGTTGGGTCATGATTGACTCTGTTGCTCATCGCGACATTATTGCGGTATCCTAAGAGCCGGTTGACCGCTATTGTATGGTTTAGCGCTATCCACCGGTCTGTTCCGTCAGAGTATCCTCCGGAAACAAGAAATGGGCGAGGTGCCATCAGCGCATGCAATTCATGCAAATCATATCCTTCTTTGCGGAGCTTCGGATAAATGCCTTTAGCATAATCATGCCCATTTTTACTCCATATATTTTCCCATGGTGGCGGATAATATCCCAAATACCAGGGGTTTCCCAGTAATTGATATATCCCTCTTTTTGTTTCGTCGAATACAATTCCGGGGTCTCCCCATGCCGCACAAGCGAACTTTTCGTATAGGCATGAGGCAAACATTGCCCACTTCCCACCATAAGAATGCCCTGTGATGCCTATTCTTGTAGAATCGACGTCCTGTACTTTGGCTAATACTTCCCATGCATTTGCGGCTGCATAAGCTAATGCTGAAAGTGGTTGGAGAGTTGCATTTTCAATGGTGGGGTAATAAATGGAATATGTCTGATTCTCTGTGGTCTTCGTTGTTCCTATTGATAATGTGACAAATCCTCTTTTTCGTCAATTGATATGCAAAGTCTCTATAAGGTTTTCCACCCAATCCGATAGCTGTTTCGGGTTCATAAAAAGGTAGTGATAACGGCAGGCTTTTTGCCTTCTTTGTCGGAACCAGCAAATAACCTTCAGTCTGTTCGTTGGGAGTCCAGTAGAAGCGGACACGGTATTGCATGAAGTTTTCACGGTGGAGAGTATCCAGAATTTCAAATGTTTGTCCGGTAATGACAGGCGGCCATTGTCCTAACAGGCTCATCCATCTGTCCTTGATTTCAGTTCGTCGTCTTTGCCAGTCTTCAACGGTTCTGACTGTATCCCCCATTATAATATAATAAAGGAGAGCGAAAATTCCCATATACATTTTTCGTATTCTGCGGGCGGGGGAAGTAGCTCGATAACTTATTCCATAGATCAGAGGAGTCATTATTTCGCTATTTTTGTTTCCGCTGCATCCTGCTAGAAATGCTGCCAGATGAATGATCAGGATGAATAGCACGATTTTCTTTTTGCTCCATAAGTTGTAGATTGACTTTGAGAGTTAACATTTACCGAACAAAGATATGCCACTTTTAGTAATGCCTCCGGTACTAAAACGAAAAGCTATATTCGAAAAACGAATAATTTATTTTTTATCTGTTCGTGATTTTTTTCTCCCGATATTCCAAAGGGGAACATCCTTTGAACTTTTTGAAAATCCGGGAGATATTATTATAGTCTTTGAATCCGGCTTCCGTTGCAATGTCTGCCAATGAACGATCTGTGTAAGAAGTAAATCGGCCAGATGGTTGACCCGGCAATTTAAGATATACTGATAGATGGAAGTATGCATCGCATTTTTGAATTTCACTTCAAAAAATTTCTGCGTGAGAGCGGAATCTGTGCCAACAAAGACTCTATGGTCAGGTCGGAATTGTAATGACTCTCTATGTATTTTTACAACTTCGAGAATGTAAGGGGTCCTTTATATTATGTTTTTCTGTGGATTGCCGCAATTCTATGCGGATAGGGTTGATGACGATATTGAAGGTCCCTTCATGTTCCTTTTTGATTTGTTGATGAATGAGCCTGCCTATGGAATATCCTCCTCTTTCTACTTCCAGTTCTATGGAGGAGATGGGAGGATCGGAAATATTGCAGATCAAGTCATCATTGTCGACTCCCTAACAGGGGAGATTTCTTCCGGTATGTGTATGTTACTTATCTTGCAGGTTTCCGAAATGAATAGTGCGTGTGAGTCGTCGCAGCAGAACAACGCTATGGGTTTAGGAAGCTCTTGCAGCCATTGGCTTACTTCTATTCTGATTTCGTCTTCATGCTTATCGGATTCGAAACAATAAAAGTTGCCGCCTATCCGTTTAACTTCCTGACGGAAGCCTTCGCAACGTTCGTCAGACCAGACAACTCCGTTTATGCCGAAATAAGCAAAGTTGTGGAACATCCGCTTGGCGAAGAATTGGGCGGCCATTCTGCCCGTTCCTTTGTAGTCGCCCGTCAGATTGGAGTAAGTAGTGCTTCTATGATGATAATTCTGCAATACAATCGGAATATTCAGTTCTTTCAGTAGATTGACGGTGTCATTGTTCCATTGTCCGATGATGGCGTCAGCTTTCCATTCTTTTTGCCCATTTGAGAATACCTTTTTCTCCATACATGCCGCTGTAATAGGATGGAAGCCGATAGAAAAGCCAAGGTCCGTTTTCTTTGGAATATTGTACAAGTCCGCGGAGCAATTTTCTGTCGAATTCACTAGAGTAATCTATTAATAGGAGTATCTTAATCATGATCTAATCTTTATTATAGCATTCAGATTCACAAATATATGAGAATTCCTCTGTTTTCCTACAATAAAGACTTAATTTTGTTGCAATAAAAAGTGTAACTGACACCCGGGTCTCAGGATAGCTGACACCCGGGTGTCATGGGTATAGGAAATGCAAACAAAAAAAGAAAGGAGTATAGATAATGTCAGTACCTTATGTAGTGAAAAAAAGTGGATTTAACATCTGGAGAAAGAAAAGAGTTATGGTATGGTGTGCCCGGTAAAATCTTGGAACCGATTCGAAAAAAAGAATTTGCTGAGTATCTGGAGAAGCGAAGCGGATTTCATCGCGGACAGATAGACGGCATACTGACGGAGATGGTTGATGCCATTCACAGTTTGCTTTCTATCGGTCAGGCTGTCACCAGTGAGGGGTTAGGTACCTTTCATACAGCGTTGACCAGTTCGGGATTTGAATCGCCTGAATAGGTAACACCTGGAAAAGTGTCCGTTTCGCGTGTTTATTTTGTCGCTTGTCCTGTATTTAGCCGGCAGGTGAAAAAATAAAATGCAGCCGTATTCCTTTTTAGCATGTATATGCCCGAAAGCAGATTGACAGCCCCAATGAGGAAAGCAGACAGAATACAGAAGGAAATAGACAATGGTATGAGGCCTCCTGAAATCGATGAACAAACAGAAGAATAAGATAAATTAATACCCTCCCTGTCTTATTTATGAGATAAATGCCTATCTTTGTGGCACTTTTTTTTTGGAAAAAAGCAAATTCAAATTAATAGATACATATAAGAAAATGGCACAAGAAGACGTTTTTAAGAAACTTGTATCGCACTGCAAAAGAGTACGGTTTTGTATTTCCTTCAAGCGATATCTACGACGGACTAGGCGCTGTATATGACTACGGTCAGATGGGCGTTGAATTGAAAAACAACATTAAAAAATATTGGTGGGACAGTATGGTACTGTTGCACGAAAACATTGTCGGTATCGACTCTGCCATCTTTATGCATCCTACCATCTGGAAGGCTTCCGGACACGTAGACGCATTCAATGACCCCTTGATTGACAATAAAGATTCTAAAAACGTTATCGTGCTGACGTACTGATTGAAGATCAGTTGGCTAAATATGACGATAAAATCAATAAGGAAGTAGCAAAAGCGGCCAAGAGATTCGGTGAAACCTTTGATGAGGCTCAATTCCGTTCTACCAACGGACGTGTGCTGGAACATCAGACAAAACGCGATGCGCTTCATACTCGTTTTGCAAAAGCGCTGAACGACAATAATCTGGATGAGCTTCGCCAGATCATCGTTGATGAAGAAATTGTATGTCCTATCTCCGGAACGAAGAATTGGACGGAAGTTCGTCAGTTCAACCTGATGTTCTCTACTGAGATGGGATCTACTTCTGACGGTGCTATGAAAATCTATCTTCGTCCGGAAACAGCGCAAGGTATTTTCGTAAACTACCTGAATGTGCAGAAGACCGGTCGTATGAAGGTTCCTTTTGGTATTGCTCAGATCGGTAAGGCTTTCCGTAACGAAATCGTTGCCCGTCAGTTCATCTTCCGTATGCGTGAGTTTGAACAGATGGAAATGCAGTTCTTCGTAAAACCGGGTACTGAATTGGATTGGTTCAAGAAATGGAAAGAAATCCGTCTGAAATGGCACAAGGCATTAGGCTTTGGAGATGCCAGCTATCGTTACCACGATCATGATAAATTGGCTCACTATGCAAATGCTGCTACAGATATTGAATTCCTGATGCCATTCGGCTTCAAAGGAAGTGGAAGGTATCCACTCACGTACGAACTTTGACTTGTCTCAACATGAGAAGTTCTCAGGAAAGAGCATCAAATATTTCGATCCGGAACTGAACGAGTCTTATACTCCGTATGTGATCGAGACTTCAATTGGCGTGGACCGCATGTTCCTCAGTATCATGAGTGCAGCTTATTGCGAAGAACAATTGGAAAATGGTGAGAGCCGCGTTGTATTGAAATTGCCGGCTGCTCTGGCTCCGGTGAAATTGGCTGTAATGCCTTTGGTGAAGAAAGACGGTCTGCCCGAAAAGGCTCGTGAGATCATTGACGATCTTAAGTTCCATTTCCACTGCCAGTATGATGAAAAAGACAGTATCGGTAAGCGTTATCGTCGTCAGGATGCCATCGGTACTCCGTTCTGCGTGACTGTAGACCATCAGACACTGGAAGATAACTGTGTAACATTGCGTAATCGTGATACGATGCAGCAAGAACGTGTAGCTATCTCTGAACTGAATAATATTATCGCAGACAGAGTGAGCATCACTTCATTATTGAAAACTTTACAATAAACCATTAACGAATGAGTAAAAAAATCTATTTATTCTCCTTAGTATTACTGACTTTGGCATTTGTTTCTTGTAGTAAACGGAAGAGTGGGTAAATATGACAATTGGCAGGCACGTAGTGAGGCATATATAGACCTCTTTGGCTGCGAAAATGTCTATGATAGTCCTAAAAATCAAGCTTTGGATGATATTGATGATCCGGAGAAACTTCATGCTTTTCCAGATCCGACGAATAGTCAAGGACTGATATATGTAAAGATAAAAAAAAGGGAAGGTACAGAATCTCCTAAATATACTTCTACAGTGAAGTGCACATTATCGTATGTCTTATTTCAATGGAGATGTAGTTCAACAGACTTATACAGGAACAGAGCCAACAGAGTTTGATTCTCCGACAAATTTTACATTGAATGGTGTTATTCCCCGGTTGGTCTTATACGCTGATGTATATGAAAGTTGGTGATTTTTGGACTTTGTATATTTCCTTTCAAAGTGGATATGGTTTCAAGCACTACGATGGTAACCTGCTGGAAAGCTTATTCTGCATTAGTATATAATGTTAGGTTAGAGAAGATTGTAGAGAGATAATCTTATAACAATATTAAATATGAATATAGGTGTTGGGTTAAACGATGCAACACCTATATTTTTCATAATAATAACCGAGTTGCCTTCTTAGAGATTATGCAATATCGTTTTCTAAAAAAAGTATAAAGGAATTATTCCTTTTGTTTTGTTCCTCCTTGCTTAAAATTACAGAAGATTGCATTTTTTTTTTTTATACTACTCTCCTAATCTGCAAATGTGTCGGAATCGTTACCTGCTTGATTGTTATCTCCCTTTTATCTGATCGATCAAGTAGTTGGCAGGCAGTTTCTCCCATTTATAAGTTTGATGTGATACAGCAGATAATTTCGGTTCCATAATTAGCATGCTGTTCGTCTGTATACCCGATGATGCCACATCATTCGGAATGCTGAGGCCATGGTTTTTGACGACTTCCATTGCTGCGAAAAGCCATGTGTCATTCATGGCAAAATAGCATCCGGAGGCTGTGGAAGATGACAGTAAAATTTCCTGGTGGCAATCTTACCTTCCTCATAATCAATTTTTCGGCAAACGACTAATTCCTTTTCAATAGGAATCCGATTGTCACGCAAGGCTTCCAGATAGCCATGTTTCTTCTCTTTACAATATCCAGATGATTAGCACCTCCGATAAACTGATCAAGTCTGCTTCCCGTGGTCCAGGAGATGTTGGTAGCCATCTGTGCGGGATTGCCCTCTGCCTGCTATCACCGATGAAAATTGGTCGGTCAGGCAAACACGGTCGAACAGGATGGTGGCATATTAATGCTCCTTTAATGCGACAAAATGGGCAAATTCAGGTTTTTTCTGGAGACAGACAGGCGATGATACCTTCCACGCGCATATTGCCAGATTTTCTATTTTTCTTTTTTCATGCTCAAGACTCATGTGAGGGTCCGTGATAATTACAAATATCCGTTGGCAATTGCCATATTCTCTATTCCATTCAGGAATTGATGCAAGGAAATGAGGCAAAACAATATCCGGGACTACCACTCCAATGATACGTTTTTTCCGCAGGCTCATGGCAAAGGATTTAGTTCATCTCTTTGGCCAGTTGCTTTGCTTTAGTACAAAGTTCGCGACTGATTTCAGACTATCTTTTGGTGCCTGGATACGGTAGGAATCAAATACCCCAATGCTTGGGCGAGATCTTTGAGTGAAGTATGTTTTCTGGTTTTCCATTGAAAGTTTCTAAAGGTTTCCAACTTTGATTCTTTTTACAAAGCATATTCCCGGAAATTAGCTGCATCTGTGACTATTTTTACGTAAACCGTTACGTTGGTTTTTTCGACCCTTTCTCTTGCACTGAAACTATTACTGACCTATTTTGTCACAAACAAAATGATTTAAAACCTAAAAGTATCACAATACCATGAAATCGGAAAGACAGGGATGGAAAGTATCATTCTTAGTTTTGGGCTTCTTCTTTGGGAGGAGTTTTCCATGATTTGAAAAGAAAAAAGAAGGAATTCAAGCTGTGTTTACTGCTGTTGAGCAGGAATGAACTTTTATAGATGTATCCCCTTATTACGGACATTTAAAAAGCGGAAACTGTTTTAGGCAAGGCACTTAAGGATATTCCTCGCGACCGTTATTATCTTTCTACCAAAGTGGGACGTTATGGCAAGGATGGAGGACTACTCGGCTTGAAATGCGGCGGAGTGTATACGAAAGTATGGAGCGTTTGAACATTGATTTTTTATCGATTTGATTAATGTGCATGTTGAATTTGAATTTGAATCAGGTCATGAATAGAGAGGCAGCCACCTGCTTTTTAAAAGTCAGGCTGCTGAGAAAGGGTGGTAAGAGCCATGTCAGGAATCACTGACTTGCAACTTGAAAAACCTGAAATGGGTAACTGACCATTCACCAAGCGGTACGATTGAATCTGTGCTTAGCTTCGTGTCATTATTGCCTGTGTGATGATAAAATTAGCAGACTTCCGTGGACTACTGAATCCAAAAGAAATCGGCGTGATTAATGCTTCCCCCTTTCAATGGGACTGTTGAGTGAACGTGGTGTTCCTGCTCGCATCCGGCTCCCAAACCCCTGGTAGAGGCTTTGCCGTAAGCAATGGAACATTGCA
>VOFK01001565.1_pt1 | contig 15541 bp, 27 predicted proteins | sample 5384121 | NCBI WGS metagenome assembly VOFK01 (sample SAMN12384730, study PRJNA508395) | human gut metagenome | isolation source: healthy gut J | host: Homo sapiens
ACAAAGCGTTCCATGGCTTTATGCTAAAAATTTTTTCTTTATATTGACCTTCATTTATTATGTATATACTATTTGCTAAATTACAATTTAACATGCTTTCAACTAGATTCACTGATACTAAATCGTCAATAACACAAATTCTCATAAATTACATTTATTTTAGTTTAGTTTTTTAATTGGAAGTATTGGTGAAAGTATACAACCTTACCAATACTCCATTCATCAATTATAATTAGCTGTTTGCATTCGGGAGTCCATACACCATTTGACTCTCATTATTCGCAGTTGTTTGTTTCCAGCTAGCACCACAGCTGCACTGTGTAGCACAGGTACCTAAACAAGGGCACGCAAACGAAAGGACTGACTGTGCCGTTTTCGGATCAGTCTTCTCAATTCTTTTCATATCTGTCACCTCCATTCATTATATTTTTTTATGCAGAGTGAGTTTGCAATTTATTAATGCATCTCATTCAACAACACAATTAATTTCGATCTCAAATTGCGGTTCACCAAAATCACGGATAATCCCGCCGTCAGCAAAAATCATCGCCGCCGGGATGACGACTTCCAAAACGCCTGTGTTCTCTGCATCTTCTGTCTCCACCGCATTTTCGTCGCGCGCCCAAAGGCTGTATTCCGTGCTGAATGTGTGCTCGTTCTGCCCGGTTAAATCGAGCGTCTGCACTTTGTCAAACAGCACTGAACTGCAAACTGTGCCCAAAAATCACCGCCACAGCGCTCAAAGACCACTACGCCCGAAACAAGCGACACGCGGCACTGATTTTTGCTCATACCTAAACTCCGCTCGATTGCCGTGCGCTTCTTCTGTTTTTACGATGAAGAAATAGAGCAGCAACACCAAAATCGCCAGTGCCGAGAGCAGTCCTGCCGCGAACAGAATGATCGCCACGTACCGCATATTAAGTAAACCGCCGATGATCTGGCTGTACCCGTTGTCGTCAAAACATGATCTCCAAATTTTCCCGAACCTCCGCGGAACAATTTTTCGGTTATACGCTGCCATGTAGTCGTCGACCGTGCCGTTTGGGATTTGGAAGGAGGTCGTCGCGCGCTGCATCGGTCCGCTGTCTACGATATTGCCCGGCAAAATCTGTCTTGACCGAATTTGCGGGAATGAGGAACAAATTCAGCGCCATTTCGATGGAGCCCGCCCGGTTTTCCGTATGTTGCCCACACTGTAATACGTGCCGATGATCTCATACTTTGCCGTCCAAACGGCGTGTATGCCCGGTTCTGTGCGTTTAAAAGCGAAACGTGCGCAGGCCGCTACCGTCGCCGAACGTCTATGCGGCGAATCTTTTTCGTTCACGCCGTAAAGCGGCAGCTCCACTTTTTATCGCCGATGGAAAGCCCGTTTTTCCGCGCGAATTCTTCGAAACAAGACATACCGCCGCACCGTTTTCGAGGTCTTCCGCGGAAAACGTCCCCCCACGCACACCGTGCGGTCGTGCAGCAGCGCCGTATCTGTAACCGGCAAAACGGGCGCGGTCGTGTCCCATGGAAAGCGCCTTTGAAAGCTCCAGCCAATATTGCCCGCGCTCGGTCTCGTAAAAGCCTGCCGTCACTTCGTCAAATGTCCGTGTCTGCCTATCGCTTTCAAAGCAAATTTCCGCCTGCGTCGCACTGTGTGGAGCGCTCCGCCGCGATCAGTGCGTATTCAATGGAGCTTTTTCGCGTTTTCGTGGTGATTGACAATCACATTTGTATACGCCACATATGTTTTCCCTGCCTCCAGTGGCGCGGGATTTTTCCGTCCAGTGGTCGCAAACGTAAATTTCGTATTCGTTGTTCTGATTTTCCGCTTCCGGGTACAAAAAATCGCTGCACATACACTTTATGGGGTGATCGGCACCGCCGTTTCGGCAGGCGTGAATTCGACCACCGGGTAAAAAACAGCGCCGTGCCGCCGTCGCGCACCGCAAGCCCCTGCAAATCCGCAAAGGTAATACGGGCGTTTTTCAGGCGCTTTCAAATAATTCGCGCCGTCAAAATCCAGAACATCAGCAGAGATCACCGAATCATATACGGGTTCGGCTTCGCTATAATACGCCCCATCGGCGGCATCCCACCGTGCGCATCTGCGTGCGGTTTGGTTTGCTCTACCGTTCCATGCGTTGGAATTGCTTTTCCACAGCATCCATTTGCGCCTGCGTCTGTGCCACAAATTTGCCCCCAGCACCAAAAAGCGCCGTGGCGGCGGTCATCAGGAGGAAGAACAAGCAAGTTTTCATCGGCGTGCGAAGGAGTTGTTTTAAGCTTTTCAATATACCACCCCTATTTACACTTTATTTTTGATTCTTGCTCAAATAATAGCAAACCAGTCTTGATATTTCATCTAAATTATGAAACCCTCTGTTTTGGACATCGTCATATGAAAAATCAACATCATATTGATCTCTATAATCAACAAAAATTCATATAACATCACAGCACTCATATTCCATGTCAAACTTGTCATCAATTTTTATTTTCATCATAGTTAACTCCGTATCGAATTCAAACCGTTCTTCAAGAATTACTTTTAATTCATCAATAACTTGGTTATTTGTCAATTTATATCACTCCAAATTTTTATCAAAAAAATTTCGTATAACAAATGTATAAAAGCGCTTGAAATCTATAGCATTATTTGCGTCATAAAAAGTTAAACTGTTGTTGTTTTCGTTGAGTAATTTTAATTCCTGTATCCTATATTCTGAACTATTCGGAACACAAAATGTCGAAATTCTTTTTTCTTGCGTCATATCAATTCGCTTATTATTTACAAAAACACCCAAAAATTGGATAGCCAAATTTATATTTACAACTATCATTTAAGTTGCCCCAAAACTGCAAAATCGGCGTTCCTAAATAACTACAACAAATATTACCGTCGCCGGTATAGCTTGGCTCAACATATAAGCACTCATTCCAAAATCAAAACAGTTGTCATTATCATATTTAATCATTGGTTGTGGCAGTTTAATTAGGATTACATCAGGGATTCTTTTGTAATGTCAAAAAAAAATGAATGTAATTATTTATTTGATATATCGCATCTGGAAAATTATTTCTCTTTTCAAATTTTAGAACAGTTTGATTTATAAGAACATTATAAGTATCGCTACTTATTGCTAAAACTTCTATTTTGTCTTTCTTAAACATACTTATGAGATTCAAAAAAAACACTATATCCATTTGAATCAGGTATTAACTCTGAAACATATAATACCGGTATTTTAAACTCATACAATTTGTTTTTCTTTCCTTGTAACAAATAGCACTTTCTAACTCGACATTATCTTCATAATTATCGTAAAATCAATATTTATTTTTGACCTTTTTTTAACAGCTCCTTCTGATAACTATGCATTTGCAAAAGGACATAACTTTTTGCCCTTCTTAACTGCACACTCTAGAGCATCATAGGCAAAATTATATAATGCCACATCTTCTACATTAATATTTGAAACAAGAACATCATCTGCAATTTCAATACTCCCCTTAATTGAATTGCAAAACTTAAATCTAATGGTTCTAGGTTTTGCATCATAGCAATGTCTTCTTTATCTGTCCCTATTCCCTTAGGAGAAAAGAAAAATAACATTATCATAGCTAGACATTAAATGTGGCAATAAAGGGAAACTCTTTACTTGTAAATGGCACAATACATAGTGTTTTCATGTTTTACTTTTCCTTCTCTTTTTTGGCATGTATTTCATTTTCATACACTAATATTTTATTCATAATTTTATTGTATGCTATATTTTTTTTGCTTCTTTGCATACTTCCATTTTTCTTTCACGAGAAAGTTTTCCATCTACTTCTATACGCTTCGCACATATTGTACATAGAGAAAATGCCCAACACTTTCGACATGAATTTGAGGTCAATTGACCTATATTTAAAAGTTGCTCAGCTTTCTCAACATTAATTCCTGACTCTATAGTGCCGATTTGCATACAGTGGTCTTCATTAACACGTTCACAAAGGGTATAACTCTCCCAAAACAGTTTACAAACATTCTTACTTTACCCGGAATGCATGGTCCACTTGGAGCTGCTACAATACCTAATACATTAGGCTTAAATCTCTCATTTCCGTCATTAAAAGCCAATATATCTCTTTCAACTATTTTACTTGGATATGAAGAAGTCCCATTTTTACGAAATAAAGATAACATTCTAAAAAAAACAAATCATAGTTATATTCTTCAATATATTTTTCATTTGGACGAACATATTGAGCATCTTCTTCGACATAGGTATACAATAACTCCGCTGTTTTTAAATCTGGATCATCAAAAAGCTTAATAAGTTCGCTATATAAAGTTTTACTATCGATAACCATGCTAATTGATATCTCTTTATCAGTTTCAGCCATTCTTCTGCTCAATTTTCTTATATTACTAATCGCAATATCAAAGGAGCCTTGCCCGCTCGGAAATTTTTCGATTTCTGTTTTGAATTTCTTTTGGACCATCTAAACTAACAAGTACATTAAACCTATTTTCAACTAAATATTCAATTATTGTATCTGTTAATAATGTCGCATTAGTTGTAACTGAATAAATAATTTTTCTTCCCTCAAAAATCGACTCCGAATATCGTACAATCTTCTTGATTAGTTCAAATTCCATTAGTGGTTCTCCACCATAAAAGCCTATAGAAATTTGCTCAGAATCTATTGAATGATTTCGATAAAAATCAAGTGATTTTTTGAGCTGTCTCAAAAGACATTACATTTTGTGAGTGTGATCTTTGTCCCAAATTTAAGTTTTCAGAGTAAATACAATATGTGCATCGCAAATTACAATTCTGAGTTATCTGAAGCGTTATTTTATCCATCTTCCGTGCAAAGTAGATTTCCTACTTGTTTTTTGTTAACGGATGTTCAATTTCTTTTTATTCTATACGCTTGTAGATAACCGCATTCTTCTAAATACTCATAGTCCTTTTTAATCTCTTTTTGAAGCAATTCTAATCATATCCATATTACCATTTATAACAGCACAGATATAATCATATAGTTCCTCATTAATAGCTACGATTTCATTTCGGTTAGTTTCGTAAAAATAGAATCCCAAAGGTGTTTTTATTGGCAATACAGCTAAGCTTTTTTCCCCATACTCATTTCTTTTTCCAAACCTCCATCCTGCATTTTGTAAACGACGTCCGCCTGCGCTGCGATGCCGGGTCGTGCGTGACGACAATCACGCAGTAATTTTCGTCTTTCACGAGCTTTTTCAGCAGATCAATGACGACCTTTCCGTTCTCCGTATCGAGGTTTCCGTCGGCTCATCCGCGAGGGATAACTTTCGCGTCGGACGCCAGCGCCCGTGCGATGGCGACGCGCTGCTGCTGACCGCCGGAGAGCATCGCCGGCAGCTTTCTTGGGTCAACGTCTCCAAGGCCGACCGAACTTAAAAAGCTCTTTGGCTTTGATTTTTGCCTCTTTCGTCGGCTTTTTTGAAATTTGCATCGGGTACATGACGTTTTCGAGTATGTTCAAAAGTGGGAAATAGGTTGAAATATTGGTAGATCACCGTCACATTTTCGCGCCGGTGCCGTTCGCTTCCAATCTCTTTCAGCGTTTTCCGTTCGCGATAATCTCGCCATCGCTCGGCGTACCGAGACCCGCGAGCATCGAAAGCAGCGTCGTTTTGCCGCTGCCGGACTGCCCGATGATCGCGTAGAATTTTCCCGCATCAAACGTGCAGGAGACATTTTTCAACGCCTGCACCTTCTGGTATTTGCTCTGGTAGGTATAGCTAACATTTTCTGCCGCTAAAACAGCCATATTCACGCCGCCTTTCGTTAATCGATTTTTGTCAAAAGCTCCAGTGCGTCAAAACGCAGGAGCAAAATGAGCGCCAGCAAAACGCCCCGCACGAGGACGCAAGGTACAGCCCGCAGATCGTCAGAATCTGCCCGAGCGCAAGCCCCGCCGTGCAAAGCAATATGGGCACCGCCACCGCGCAGCCGCACACATTTGCGATGAGCATACCGAAAAAGCACGCGCACCCGCTTAAAATCTTCGGCCGCCCAAGCGAAAGCGAGATCGCCATGTCCCGCCGCGTGCTGCGCAGCAAAAAGAAACGTCACCAGCGTGACAAGCACAATGACGAGCGCGAAAAACGGCGCTAAAAACCACCGCAGTACCTTCAAATTCTGCTCCAACTTCTCTGCCGTCTCAATAAAAAGCTGGTCGTCCACCACAAGCGTGTCGCCGTGGCGCTCATCAAGCGCGTTCGGGTCGGGCTTTGCAAATCCCGCGCTGCGCATGGCATCTTTAAAATCGTTCAGTTTCATCGGGTCGCGCAGCGCACAGCGGAACGAGCTGTAATAAAACCGCAGATTATTTTCCTTAACGACCGTTTGCAGCCACGGCACAGAACGATCATGCTGCACGGCACCGGCTGCCCGAGGCGCTGTCCGCATACACGCCGATGATCTTCACATCCTGCATGCCGAGGTGCTCGTACCGCAGCGAAAAGCCGTCGTCATTGTAGCGCGTCACGTAAAACGGCATCGAGAGCATATCGTCCACATTCAAGCCGTACTGCGCCGCGTAGCTTTGGCTCACCACGCACAGCGGCTCTACGCTTTCCAAAAAAACGAGAGGTCATACCCGTTTTCAAACGTGATGTTCTCCTCCGTCACGCCAACGAGCGCCGAAAGCCCGCTCACCGCCGTCACGCTTGTGTCCGCGCCCTGCACGTCCTCCGCGCGGTACTGCTCCCTGAAAATTCGCGCACGCCGAGGCCGTGTACACCGCGTCTTTGATGTCCGCCTTCATGAGGTTCGCAAAGTGATTTTCGTCGATCTCGAACCCCACGGTGCGCGCACCGCTGCGGCTGACCACCTGCGCCGTCACCGGATGACCTGCGCCAGATTTTCCTCCGCGCTCTCCGCCGTCTGGATGCTGCCGAGGTAAAACGACATGCAGCACACAAGCAGCGCCGCCGCAATACAAAACAAGCGCTGTCCGCCCGCGGCTGCGCAAAAACAATGTAGTTCATTTCTTTCAAAATCACCATATATTTCTCCGTATCATAAACAAGATATCGTAATTCCATCACAAACCGCGTTACCTTTAAAATCAAATGACACTCTGGCCAAACCTCAAATTTCAAAAATTTCTCATATGGTTAACTTGCTGTTAATATATCTTATTAACGGAAACCAGTCAATACATTTATCACGAAACGACAAAAAGCGCTTATTTTGGTTGATTTATTGGCGAACTTGATTTTTAAAAGCAAAAGACAAGCGTTTTTTAACGCTGGTCTTTCTTTTGCTTAAACTTCAATATCTATTAATTGAACCTATGTTAAATTTCAATTATCACATAAAATTTTCTTTTCTCATCTTCATAAAACGCGTGAAAGCTTCCGTCTTTTTAGCGAACGACCCTTTATTTTTTTTCTTCTCTCAACACAAATGATCTCGTCGGCGCGAAGCTTTAGATCACCGTCCACTGTACACATGAATATATACAGTTTCCATATGAAGCTGCTTTAGCGCCGCCGACAAGCTGCGGCAAAATCTGTTTTCGTCAATAGGTTTGGATAAATACCGATAAACATGGAAATCCATTGCTTCATCGAGATAATCGGGGAATGAAGTGATAATAATGATCTTAACATACACGTTTTTTTTGCATCAATTCCGCAACGACGTGAATCCCACCTCGCCCGGCATTTCGACATCAAAAAGCAATATCAGGCGTGATCCCCGAATAGATCAGCTCCTTAAAAACTACGATGATAATATAGTTATTGTTTCTTTCTTAACCGATCTACTTCTTATCAATCTTTCTATCAAAATAAATATAACGCCTAAAAAATATACCGAACCCAACAATTACAAGAGTCATCGCTGCATTCTCCCCGCATATTGAAGTAGCTCTGTTGATTCCCCACTCGATTTTGCCAGTGCGTTCAATGCGGAAAAAATCTCTCCAAACTCCCGCATATAATAGGCGGCGTCCGTAATGCGGTATTGCGGCAGGAGAGAGGACGGCAGAGCGATGTGCAGCAGGATAAGCGGCACGGCGAGCAGGGCGAGAACACCCAAAGACGCCGTGGAAAATGAGCTTTGCGCGGTTCTCTTTCGCTTTGCGTGAGAGAACGAAAGAATAAACCCACAGAATCAAGACGAAAAGCGAGAACGAAAGCAACGCGGCCAAAAGCGGCAGCTGCGAAAGAAAGCTTTTAACGTCTGAAAGACTGTAAAAGCTGCCGGCGTTTTCATTTGCGAGTTCCGTCACGGTAAAATTAGTGCTTTTTTCGCGCGGTCTGCCATAAACGGCTGCGGGGTGTCCGTCACGTTAAACAGCAATGCGTTTTTCGGCTTCTGCGGTCGGTGTGAGGGCGCCTGAAAGCTGCGGATGCCCTCCGGAATATGGCAAGCCATGTATCGTCCCGGTTCTCCAAATCGGATTTGATTGAAATTTCGTCGCCGCTGCGCAGGGGGCTTTGAAGCGTAACGAACATAGCTGCCGAAAAACTTCAAATCAAGCTGATTTTCGCCCACGGAATAATTATTGATTTCTTCTTCATAAATGCGCGTGCCGGTCTCCCAGCCGGGTGCCTTCTCTCGGCGGTAGAGGTGCATGCCCGTATCGTCGAAGAAAAGGGAGTCGAGCGCGATGTGCGGGAGGGTTCGCTTTCATCTGCCTGCGTGAGCACCACTTCGGGATCATGAGCTGCTCAATGCGCACGGAAAGCATCGTGCAGAAAACGAGGCCCCATAAGATCAAAAAACAAAAATGCAGAGAACGCGGCGTTTCATATCACTTCACCTCCGCTAAAACAATGCCTTCCACAAAGCCCGCGGTTGAAGAAGGTGAAGAGGAACAGCGCGGGCAGCACGACCAGAATGCAGCAGACGAGCTGCACGGAGGTCTCGCTCGGCGGTGCATAGGCGAGCGCCACCGAGATGGGGTACTGCTCGGCTTTTTTCAAAACGCGATGGGCTGCTCCACCATGTTCCACGCGTCGAGGAAGGAAGCAGCAAAACGCACACAAGGCCGCTTTTTGTTCATCGGCGAGACGACGTAAAACAACATGCGCAGCACGCCGCAGCCGTCCAGCATGGCGGCATCCAGAACGGTGTCCGCACCGATTTAAAGCTTTGCGTTAAAATAAACGTGCCGAGCGGCACGATAATAGACGGTAAGATCAGCGCTGCGTAGGTATTCAGCAGGTTCATGTAGCCCAGCATGATGAAATCGGCACGAGCGTGACCTGCACAGGCAGCGTCATGAGGATCATTAAGAGGAAGAAAAGGAAGTTGCGCCGGGAACTTATACTTTGCAAACCCGAACCCGGCAAAAACGGAGATCAAAAGCTGCCCCGCGGCGATGCACACGGCCATGCCGATGCTTTTCCAAAAAAGCGGAAAAGATATTTTGGGGAAGCCAGAAAAACGTCGTAATAATACTGGAACGTAACGCCGCCAGGCGACAGAAAACTGCGCACGAACACGTACAAAAAACGGCGCAGCGGATAACACCACGACCAAAGCGGCAAACAGCCCGGAGAAAAACCGTTTCACTCGCGGAACGCCTCCTTTCGGCTGACAAACGCATAGAATAAGCCAAAGAATACGATAATGACGATCAACAATAAGACCGAAGCCACGGAGAGCTTCTGGTAATTGAGGTTGCTGAAGCAGTTGTTGATGAAATGCTGGAGCATGTAAAGCTCATCCACGGGGTGCTCGCCGCCGATAAGAAAGATCTCGCGGAAGCACTTAAATGCGTTGATGACGGAGAAAATCAGGGCGAAAAACACGGAATACCACATTTGCGGCGTGGTGATGTAGCGGAACTTCTGAAACGCCGAAGCGCCGTCGAGATCGGCGGATTCGTACTGTCCGCGGGGACGGTGACGAGCCCTGCGAGCAGCAGAATAACGCTGTACCCCGTGTTTTTCCAGAGGTACATGAGGATCATGACCCAGAAGGCGTATTTGCCGTTCAGCCACTCGACGATGGGCAGGTTTAACGCGGCAAACAAGCCGTTTACAGCGCCCTTTTCGCCGAAAAAGCAGATCGATGAGCAAGACTGTACCGGGCGACGGCATGATATACGGAAACAAAAAAGACAGATTTAATAGCTTATGCTTGCCCGCCTGCTTTTGCATGAGGAGCGCCAAAAGGTAGGAAAAGCATGATGAGCGGCAGCCCGACGGCTAAAAACTTCATCGTGTTGAAAAACGCCAGACGGAAAAAGGTCGTTTTGGAACATCTTCGTATAATGCTCCATACCGACGAACATGCCGGCGACGCCGTATCCCTGCGTAAACGAATAGCGCAGCACAATGCCGAACGGGATGAGCGTGAACACAAGGCAGCCGATCATCACCGGGCGATCAGGGATATATCCGTGAAATGCTTTTTCTCATAAGGCACCGCCTTTATTTTATTCCTGCACCCACTGCTCCATGGTTTTGTACCATTCGGCAATGATGGGGCGCGAGGTCGGCATTGGGGTCTTGGTAGCGGGCATCGCTGCACGCATAGTAATTTACAAAGCGCTTCCTCCAAACCGCCCTGGAAGCGAACGCGGGTGATCTGGCTGCGCGCGGCGCTGAAGTTTTCGTAGTTTTCGGCACTCATGTGCCAATCGGTCATGCCGTGCCACGTTACGGGGCTGGTATCCTGCATGGCATCGGCATAAACGGGGATGCCTACGGAATCATTGTATACGAGCCACTCGGAATAGAGCGCGGAGGACAGCTGGGTCTCTTTGCGCAGCAAAAGGTCGGCGAGGAAGAACGCTTCGTCCGCGTGCTTTGTGCTGCGGTTGATAGCGACATACGACGTGACCGCTGCGGTCATACCGCCATCGTCCGAATAGAGCGGCACCATGGTGATGGGGCCTTGGTCGCGCACCTTGGACATGCGGATCGGCAAAGTCGCTGCCTGTAAGGCCGCCGCATGCAAACCAGTGGTAATAAGGCGGGACATTTTCAAATTCGCCGTTCTTAGCTTGCGCACATCCAACTCTATAACGTCGGTGATGCGCTGCAAAAAGCTCGTCTTCCGTAAAGAGCAGCTTTTCACTGCTGTAATCGGCAAAGGTCGCCCAGTATGTAGGGGGCAGCGCGGGCCGCCGCACTGGTTTTCAAAATTTTCCTGCTCTTCCATCGTGGGGATCCAGTCAGCGGCAGCAGTGAGCACGTTCGTTTTGTCGTTCAGCATGTCCTGCCATGTGGTTTCCGCTGTGGTGGTGAGCGTTACGTCCGATTCGCGGAACATGGTCAGCAGGGAAGGTGTAGGTCATCGGCAGCAGCATTTGACCCTGTTCGGTGCGGCCGGCCGCCATGACGGTCTCGTTCAGCTTATTCCACTCCATGAACTGCGCGTTTTGGATGTAGTCATCCAGCGGCAGGAAAAGCCCGGCTTCCATCGCTTTTTCGGGCACACGGAACAGCGCTTCGGACATCTGCTGCCATGTAATCGATGCCGCCGTTGCAGGCGATGATGAACATATCCGGGCCGCCGCCGACATGATCTCGGTGCGGACGCGGTCGAGCGCCGTTTCGCGCTCTGTGCCTTCGCGGGGAGGTATTCAAACGATACGTTTTCCAGCCCGCCGAGGCTTTTTACGGTGTTCATCAGGTTATAAAACGCATTTTCCGGGGTCTTGCCCGTAGCCGGCGCGATACTCTAAGTCCACGCAGACGCGCAGGGCGTCTTTATCCACTGCGCGGACGAGGACGTGCGGAGGTTTTGCCGCCCGAATCATCACTTTCCGTAATGCCGGCGGGCGGGGCGGCGCACCGCAGGATGCGAGGGAGAGTGCGCAGAGCAGCGCTGCCAAAAGTACAGATAGCTTACGTTTCATATCAGACACCTCTTTCACGTTATGGGGAGATGAGATGCGGGAATGAAGATTTTTTCCTCATGTTTTGCCGTTTGATTTGTAATTATATTTACTATACTTTTCTAATCTTATAAATGAGTTTTTGCATAAATTTTGTAAAACGCATTATTCAGAGAGTCTGGTTTGCAGCGCTTCCATCACGCTGTGCAGCGGCAGCGCAATCCGGGTTTTCTTCCCACGTTAGGGTCGTGGCGGTATCGTAAATGGTGTAGTCCATCACGGGTAGAACCGCACAGCGTTGACGCGGCTTTGCACGCTTTCAAGCAGCTCGGGCTGCAGATAGGCGTTTTTGTGCGTCAAGAAACTGTTTTGGTTGCCGAGCATCAAAAAGCGTACCGCGCGCATCGTTCACGGTTTCCGTGTCGATTTGCGCTTCGTCGCTGAACAGCAGCTCGAAGAAGCGGAACACCTCATCGGCCTTTGGGCTGTTGCGATTGATGGCTGCGTAGGAGGTAATAAACGCGGTCACGCCGCCTTCGGTGTTCGGGATGGCAAGGGCGTTCACGGTGTCTTTATTCTGTGCGTAATACGCCATGCCTTCATCGGTCTGCGCATAGGATCCGCTTTGGATCAGTGCGGTCTCCTCGTCAAAGCTTTCCGACACGCAGGCATGGCAAGAAGATTTTCAAACTGCGCGGTGAGGTTTTCCTCGGTGAGAATTGTTTTTTCGGTGGCGTAATCTGCAATACGGGGAATTCCGGCGCCGCACCAAGTGTAGAGATTGTTGCGCACAACTTTCAGAACGGCCGTGTCCTCACAGTTTACAAGCTCGTCCCATGTTTTGGGTGTGAAATCGGGGTCGGCAAGCTGTGCTTTATCGAGGAGAAAAACGCTTGCGTAGTACGTGATAGGCAGCACGACCTGTCCTTCGTCGGTTTTTCGGTATCGAAAACAGGGGCAAAGTGGTCTTCGGAGCGGAGGTATTCGCTTTCTTTTATATAGTCGTCAAGCGGCAGAAAAGCGCCGGACTGCATGGTGCGCTGCACATCCGGGGAACAGCGCGGCAGGGGTGACCTTCACCATTGAAAGTCATGTTTGAGGTCGGGGAAGAAAGCAGATAGCCGTCCGGCCCGCCACCTGCCATGATCTCCACGCGCAGGGAGGAGATCTGCGTTTCGCGCTCCTGCGTATCCTCGGAGAGGACGAAAAACTCAACATTCAAATCGCCGTAGATCTCTTTTGCAAGCCGCGTTATGCCGTTTTCGTGCGTAAAGGCCTGCTCATCCGTCACGATCACCGCTTTTTCGCTTGATTTGCTCGCGGTGCTGTCCGTTGAAGCCGAAGCGGAAGACGTGCCCGAAAAGCCGCGCCGCCGCAGCCGCAGACCGCCTGCATGAGCAGCATGGCAGACAAAAGAATGGCAAATTTGCGTTTCATAGATTTTCCTCCTTTAAATTGGTGAAATATAATTATATGCTATATATGAACTCACCTTTCAGCTACAAAGGCAAATTCATAGAGGGTTATACAGCGATCACTGTTCTTTTGCCAGACATGATTTCTAAACGTTTGTCACGTCTTATCGTAGCTTCATATTATCATTTGCAAGGCAAAAGGTCAAGCAGCTTTTATATTTCAAATTTTGAATTTCCACCTCATAAGCACGTCAAATGTAAACAATCTGTAAACAAATGCCCTTACCCCGTTTATAAATCGCCGAAAAATGTCGTGTATAGTGAAGGGAACTTTTTTTCGGCAGTATGGCAGCGCCGATTATCCTGATCGCGGTCCCGCAAAAAACTGCCATGCCGGTTTTCCCTTTCTGAACCTTGAAAATTGAATATCAACTTGCCAAATACGTTCTCTTTGCGGTGAGCGTGCAGAGCGGTACGCCATGACCTGTTTTCCAGCGAGCGAAATTTACCGACTCCAAATTGTGGTCAGCCACAAGACCGCCGAGGAAATGGCAGACCATTTCAACTTCACCGCCGACCAGCGGCAGCAGCTTTCGAACTGCTTGCCGAGGAAAACCGCAGGTTGTGGTCTGCTGTTCTCTATGGTATTTATTCCGGGGATGATGCCATCGTCAAGGTAGCGCTGTCGCAAGTCGGCAATGTAGGCGGTGCGCCTTATTGGTCGTGGTACGGTTTTAACTCCCGTGTGGAATGGTGCGCCTGCTTTGTTTCGTGGTGCTTTAACGAGTGCGGTTATCTTGATACGGGAACCGCCCCGAAATTTGCCGGGTGCGTCGGCGGCGTTGAATGGTTCCGCAGCCACGGGCAATGGGCGGATAACTCGGTTAATCCCTCTCCCGGCATGATCGTTTTTTCTTCGACTGGAACGACCCGAACTGCGCATCCGGTCCGCAGGACGGCGAAGCCGATCACGTCGGCATTGTGGAAAAATGCGAGAACGGCATTGTCTACACCATCGAGGGCAACTCCGATGATGCCTGCCGCCAGAACCAATATCCCGTGGGGTATTATGAAATCCTTGGATACGGGATTTTGAACCCGTAGAAACCAGCCGTCTGAGTTAGGCGGCTGGTACATAAAAATCAGGGTACCGTTCATTCACAGTACCCCTGATTTGCTTTTTTAACTATTCGATTTTTCAAAAAGCTCTCACCCCACCGCAGCCGTAAAGCTTTCGGTGCCGATGAAATTTTGGTAGCCGTCTTCGGAAGACTCGGTAGAAAGATAGACAAAATGACCGTAGACATCAACGGTGAAATCTTTTACATCGGCAAAAACAGCGTCAAACTTTGTGTCTGTGCTGAGCGTGTCTTGCTGAACTGCATAGTTGCCTTCACCGATCGTATACGGTGCAGGGCTTCCGGCTTTGCCCCTTGCTTCATCGCTCATGCCGAAATACTGCAAACCATGTCCGTCCGTTGCGTGTTTTCCGCTGCGGCATCAAAAATGATACCGATTTCCGCTTAACTCTGCGGCTGTCCAGCTGCGTTTGGATTCGCCCACCATGCCGGAAACCCGGTCAGCCGAAATTCCGTTTTGCACGAACAAATAGGTGAGCGCATTTGCTAAATCTTCTGCGCTGCCTTTTTGCTCTGTGACGGTTTTATAGAGCGAACCGTTTTCGCCGCCTTCCTGCGCAAACTCGGAAGCTACCGTGCGGTAAAGGCTCAGCGCTTTTTCCCGCTTCGTTGGCATCTTTGTATACGCAGCTTTCTACCAGTGCTTTTTACGGCAGCATCAAAGGTATCTGCATCCCCGCTGCCGGTATACGCAATTTGAAAAAGCACCGTCTTTTTTGCGGTTACTTCCGCCAAAGCGCTGTACGGCGTTTCGGCAAAGACCTCCGCCGCACGCTTTTGCGGCATCTTCATCCGTATAGGGTTCCGTTTTCTTTTTTGCTGCAAATCGCATCCACAAGCGCCTTGTATTGTTCTTCCGCGCCGCCTAAATACGCAGCGGCACCGGCGGTTACGGCATATCGGTTCACTTCAAAATCAATCATTTCCGGCGCGGGCGGTTCCGTGCTTTCCGGCAGTACATTTTGTTCCGTACTGTCCGCAGTACTCGGCACCGCGCTTTGCTCTGCGGCGGCTTTGCTGTCCGTCTGCGCACAGGCGGACAGTCCCAAAACCAGCAGAACCGCTAAACATATCATTATGGTTCGGTTCATTTAGCAACTCCTTATGTTTGCTTGATTTCTTTGATTGTAGTAGTCAAGAAAAGTAGACACG
>VOFK01001945.1_pt1 | contig 15522 bp, 23 predicted proteins | sample 5384121 | NCBI WGS metagenome assembly VOFK01 (sample SAMN12384730, study PRJNA508395) | human gut metagenome | isolation source: healthy gut J | host: Homo sapiens
ATCGGTATTACTTCGTTCAGTTACGTATTGCTAAGCGGTCCCTTGATCTCATCGTCATTTCCCTCAGTCCTGGCCAGCTCCGGCTTCGAATCTGCGTCCTCAGATCCGCTGCCAGCCAACGCTTATACTCATCTGATACATATTTGCACACCCTTTGCCGTTTTTGACCTGTTGGACTTAAAATTCATCAAATACGCATAATATAAAGAAACTTTTATGCGCTTTGTCAATTTCAAGTTATGTACCAAGTTTTCCCCCTCGAAAACCGCTTTAAATGCCACAAATAAGGCTTTTCCGCTCTCCTGCTGCCCATTTGCAGCCGTGCAGCCAGTACACCTGCCTGCGTCGTCCAACCACATCAGCCAGTGGCCCAGCCTACTCCATTTTCGCACGAATACCGCATCAGGGACATCAGCCGCCCGAAGTCGCCCACCGGGCGAATGACCTGCTCCGTGACACACTCTTCTCCCTGCTGCCGCCCACTGCCAATACAACTCCCTCTTCCTCAACGCTTGCGCTGTGCGTTACAGCATATTGTGCAATTGAAAGCCTTCGATCGCGGAATAGGGCCTGGTGTAACAACGCAGTACTCTTTTCGCAACCATAAGATTCTTCACTCAATCGCAGACAGCCCCCGCGTTTCGTTGACATCTCACATGCCCTTTAATATAATAGATTCAAACAGAAATTGTGTCGAACTTGGGCATCTGCGCCTGTCTTTACCATTTTCTTAGTCAGTTTTTGGTCAACCACTTTCATTCCTTTTGTCTGTTATCTTAGAATAAATTTCGAAGCATCGTAAAAACTATTGTCCCCTTTTATGGATGGTTTCTGCCGCCCCATCGGGCAAAAGGAGCGCCCATGTACGCAGTCCTCAAGAGCTTCGGCCTCAAAAGGGCCTCAACGGCTTCCCCGTGGAAAGGCCGACATCTCGGCGGGATGCCCTCCATCGTCGGCCGCCGGACTCGCCGTCCGGGAGAAGCGGCACGACCGCGTCCACCTGCAGCCCTGAAAATCTGGGCTTCAGTGGCCTGACCGCCCGCATCACCATCAACCTCGCTCCGCCGACGTCCGCAAAGACCGGCCCGGTGTATGACCTGCCCCTGCTGCTGGCGGGTGCTGGCGCTTCCGGGCAGCTGGAGCCGCCGCCGAACACGGCCTTTCTGGGGAGCTGGCGCTGGACGGCAGTCTCCGCCCGGTGTCCGGCGTCCTGCCCCATGGCGCTGGAAGCTGCCGCCAGCGGTGTGCGGGCGCTCATGTTCCCGCCGAGAACGCGCTGCCGAAGCCGCTGAAGCCTGCGGCAGCGAGATGCAGGTCTACCCTGCCGCAACAGCCCGTCGGGTCACTGCGGGCATCAGCCATTTCTCCCACGGCTCGGTTCCCTTCGACCCTGCCGATGCGTGGAGCCACGTTCCGATTTCGCTGACGTCTGCGGCCAGCCGCTGGCCCTTTCCGGGCGATGGTCATGCAGCTGCGGGTGGACACAACGTCCCTGCTCGTCCGGTGCGCCCGGCACCGGCAAATCCATGCTGGCCCGCCGCCTGCCCGGCATCCTGCCGCCTGGCCGGGAAGAAGCCGTGGAGACGACGAAAATTTATTCCATCGCCGGGCAGATGCCCGCAGGCCGGGGCCTCGTAACGGCACGGCCTTTCCCGCAGCACCACTCGGCCAGTTCGGCTGCGCTGGCGGGCGGCAGGGGGCGCAGTTCCGCCCTGGCGCGAAAGTGCAGTCTGGCCAACTGCGGCGTCCTCTTCCTCGATGAGCTGCCTGGAGTTCTCCCCGCGAGCCTTTCGCCAAAGTGCTGCGCCAGCCTCGAGGATGGCTGCATCACGGTCAGCCGAGCCGCCGGAAGCGCCACTTATCCCAGCCGCTTCCAGCTCGTCGCCGCCGCATATGAACCCCTGCAAATGCGGCTACTACGGCCACCCTACCCGGACCTGCACCTGTTCGCCCAGCGCGGTGCGGCAGTACCGCAGCCGGGTGTCCGGCCCGCTGCTGCTGGACCGCATCGACCTCTGCGTCGAGATGGACCCGGTGGCCTTCGATGAACTGCATGGCGCTGCCCCTTCCGAGAGCAGCGCCGAGCTGCGGAAGCAGGTGCTTGCTGCGGGGCCATCAGGCCCAGCGGTACGCTGCTCCCGGCTACGAGGATGTGCTCTGCAACGCCCAGCTCACCGCCGGGCAGGTGCGGCGCGTCTGCCGCATGACTTCCCCTGCCGCCGAACGGCTCCTGCGGGCCTCCTACGAGACGCTTTGGGCCTCTCGGCCCGCGCCCACGACCGCATCCTCCGGGTGGCCCGCACCATTGCCGATCTCCGGCAAACAGCTGCTCGACGAGGACTGTCGCTGGAAGCCCCTGCAGTACCGGGCACAGGAAAAAGTGGAAGTATAAAAAGCTCTTTCCGTCTTTGACGTTCTGATACAGACAAAAGGTTTGTGCGGACCGTTACGGGATTTCCAAATGCTCAATACGAGCAGGAGATCACAGAGCGGCTTTTTTATAATCTTTTAGAATCCTGCGCCATCGGGCAGGAAGAGCACCAGCATCGGGAAGATTTCCAGACGACCGGCCAGCATATCGAAGATGAGCACCAGCTTTGCGGGGTTCGTAAAGCTGCCAAAAGTTCATCATGGGGCCTACCTGCGCAAGGCCGGGGCCGATGTTGTTCAGGGTGGCGGCGACGGAGGTAAAGTTCGTCACCATGTCAAAGCCGTCCAGGCTGATGAGCAGGAACGACGCCGCAAAGATGAAGAAATACGCGCCCATAACACATTGGTGGTGCGGATGGTCTCGTGGTTCAGTAGCTTTGCCGTCCATGCGGGCGGGCGCTACCACCTGCGGGTGCAGCGCGGTCTTGAGCTCCTTGGCAAGGGTCTTACCCAGAATGAGGAAACGGCTCACCTTGATGCCGCCGCCGGTGCTGCCCGCACAGGCACCCACAAACATCAGCATGACGAGAATCTCCTTAGAAAGGGTCGGCCAGAGGTCAAAATCGCAGCTGGAAAAACCGGTGGTCGTGATGATGGAGCCCACCTGAAAAGCGGCCTGCCGCACCGCTTCGCCAAAGCCGTTATAAAGGCTGTAAATGTTGGCCGTGATGATGCCAATTGCCACCGCGAATGATGGCAAAGTAGGCCGCGCACTTCCTCGCTGATGGCGCGGCGGAACCGGCGCATCAGCAGTAGGAAAGTACACATTGAAGTTCACACCAAAGAGGATCATAAAGACGGTCACGACCCACTGGATGTAGGGAGAGAAGCTGGTAAAGCTGTCATTGAGGAAGCCGAAGCCGCCGGTGCCCGCCGTGCCGAAAGGCCGTGAGCATGGACTCAAACACCGGCATGCCTCCCAGCAGCAGGAAGATGAACTCGATCACGGTCAGGGCAAGATAGATGCCGTACAAAATCTTTGGCGGTGGACTGGACCTTGGGCACCAGCTTGTCCACCTGGGGACCGGGGCTTTCCGCTTTTATCAGGTTGACATGGGGAACCACCGGTCCAGGGGCAGCAGGGAGAGCATGAACACCAGAATGCCCATGCCGCCGATCCAGTGCGAAAAGCTGCGCCAGAACAGCATGCACTTGTCGAGCTCCTCCACCGCGGGCAGGATGCTCGAGCCGGTGGTGGTAAAGCCGGACACCGTCTCAAACAGGGCATCCACCGGGTTCGGGATGCAGCCCGCCACCACAAACGGAACGGCGCCCACGATGGAAATGACGATCCAGCTCAGCGTGGTGGCAGCAAAGCCCTCCCGCATATAGAACATCTTTGCTGCGGGGCTTGATGGCCGCGCAGGGGAAAAGCCGATGGCGGCGCACTGATGGGCCGCCGTGATCAGAAACACGCCCAGCACGAACCATTCGCCGTAGATCCAGCTGGCGGCTGCTGGCAGCAGCAGCAACGCGCCCTCGATCATCAGCACATAGCCCAGCAGACGGAAAACGATCGCATAATTCATAGTCTGCCTCCGTCCTCTCTTTCCAGAATATCGCGCAGATCATGCAGGCCATGCTCCAGCGTGACCACAATCACGTTATCACCCACCTGGATCTCATCGCCGCCGCGGGATCAGAATCTGATCGCCGCGGGTAATGCAGCACAGCAGCAGGATTCTTTTTCAGGTGCAGCTGGCTCAGGGGCACACCGGTAGCGGCGCTCTCCTCGTGCACTGTAAACTCCAGTGCCTTCCACGCGGTCGTCCAGTATGCGGTACAGGGTCTTGATGTTGCTGCCTGCCTCGTTCTGCAAAGCGCGCACATACTGCACGATGTAATCGCAGGTCATGTACTTGGGGGTAGACGATGCTGCCCAAATCGAGCCCGGCCAGAATATCGTCGAACTCGAGGCGGTTGATCTTCGTGACCAGCTTGCCCTTGGAGTGCTTTTTTCGCAAACAGAGTCAGCAGCACATTCTCCTCGTCGATGTTGGTCAGGGCCACAAAAGCCTCGGTGGATTCCATGACCCTCGGAAAGTAGAAACTCGCGGTTGGAGCCGTCCTCGTTCAGGATCTGTGCGCCGGGCAGCTGCTCGGCCAGTTCCATTGCAGCGGGCTGGGTCCCGCTCCACGATGCGCACACGCACGTGATTTTCCAGCAGCTCCTGGCTCAGATAATAGGCGATGGCACCGCCGCCCACGATGAAGGGCATTGCGCACCGGGCCGCACGGCCAGGTTGATACGCTGGAAAAACTCGTGGGCCTTTTCCTGCGTTGCAAGAAAAGTGACCTGATCGCCGGTCTGGAGCACAAAGTTACCGTTGGGGATGATCACCCCGCCCTCACGCTCCACGGCACAGACCAGAATGTCGCTCTTCAGCCGGGTAGGGATCTCGCGGATGGCTACGCCGTCCAGTGCTCGCAGGCAGTGCAAACTTGATGAGCCGCACACGGCCGCCTGCAGAAGGTGTCGATCTTGCTTGCGCCCGGGGAAGCGCAGCAGATGGAGATTTCCTTGGCCGCTGCCATTTCCGGGTTGATAATGGCCGAAATGCCGATCTGCTTTTTGATAAAGTCCAGCTCATGACTGTAGGATGGGTTGCGCACGCGTGCGATGGCGTGGCAGTGGCCCGCCTTTTTTTGGCAAACATGCAGCAAAAGCAGGTTCAGTTCGTCCGAGCCGGTGACCGCAATGAACACGTCCGCATCCTCAATGCCCGCCTCGGACAGGGTGTTGATGGACGAACCGTTGCCTACGATGCCCATCACATCGTAGCTTTCAGTCAGGTGCTCTACACGCGCTTTGTTGGTATCCACCACGGTCACGTTGTGGCCCTTCCTCGCTGAGCTGGCGCGCAAGGGCGGTACCAACCTTGCCGGTGCCCACCAGAATGATCTTCATAACAAGTCGCTTTCCTTTGGCGCCCCTTTCCCGGGGCATACAAATACAGTGTAGTATACCATATCGATGCAAAAGTTCCACCGTTTGCCCGCAAATACAGCGAATTGCTTAAAAAGCGACAGTTCTTTTTTGTGCAAGATGGCCTGTTCTCAGCGTAAAGAAAGCGCAAAAAGGGACTGCCACACAGCTTTGTGCAGCAGTCCCCCTTGGGACGAAACGATTTAGAATGCCCACCCGCGTACGCTTTGGGCATCCTCGGAAAAAAATATTGTTATAAAAAGCAAGGTCGGTCAGCCTGCGGGCTGCCCGCATTCCGGAAAACAGGGGTTCTCCCCTGCTGTCCGGTCTCAGTACCGCTCTACGCCGTCCTTGGTGACAAGGGCGTACACCAGCAGGGCTTCCTCCGGCTTTTTCCGCGCCATACACAAAGGCCGCTGCGGTACTCGGCGGCGGCAGCTTTCAAACTTATCGGCTGCGCCGTAGAAGGTAGCCAGACTTTCGCCCTTCTTCACATAGTCGCCGCGCTTTTTATGCAGGGTGATGCCAGCCGCAAAATCCAACGGGTCTCCCTTCTTCTGTCGGCCAGCACCCAGCAGCACGCTGGCAGAGCCGATCTTTTTCGGCATCGTTGGCCGTGATGTAGCCGTCCTGCCTTTCGGCCAGCAGTTCATAGCTGGCGGCGGGCTGTGCAAACAGACTGTAATCGTCCAGCACGCGGATGTCGCCGCCCTGCGCCGCGAACATTTCCTTGCACTTGGCGAAGGCGGAACCGTCCGCGATGACGGCCTCGGCCATAGCGCGGCAGTGGGCGGCATCGCCCTTGCCTGCCAGTACCAGCATGTTGGCCGCCAATTGCAGGGCACCTCGGTCAGGTCGGCGGGGCCATTGCCCTTGAGCACATCCATGCTTTCCATGACTTCCAGGCTGTTGCCAATGTTGTGGCCCCAGCGGGTGTCCATATCGGTGATCATGGCGGCCACCGGCGGCCGTGGTGGGTGCCGATGGAGACCATGAGCTTGGCCAGCTCAATGCTCTGATCCACCGTTTTCATGAAAGCTCCGGTGCCGGTGGTGACATCCAGCAGGATAGCATCCGAGCCGGAAGCCAGTTTCTTGGACATGATGGAGGATGCAATCAGTGGAATGCAGCTCACGGTAGCGGTAACGTCCCGCAGGGCGTACATTTTTTTATCTGCAATGGCAATACCCTCGCTCTGGCCAATGACCGACAGGCCGATCCGGTTCACCTGTGCAAAAAATTCCTCCTGTGAGAGGGCAGTTTTTGTGCCGGGGACGCTTTCCATTTTGTCAATGGTGCCGCCGGTGTGGCCGAGGCCCCGGCCGCTCATCTTGGCGATCTTCACGCCGCAGGCCGCCACGATGGGGCCCAAAATCAGCGAGGTCTTGTCGCCCACGCCGCCGGTGGAGTGCTTGTCCCACCTTGATGCCCGGAATGGGCGAAAGGTCCACCATGACGCCGCTGTGGGCCATCACATCGGTAAGCTCTGCCGTCTCCTCGTCGGCCATGCCGCGCAGGTACACAGCCATCATCCATGCAGCCATCTGGTAATCAGTCACTTCTCCGCTGACATAGCCATTGACGATCTGCTCCAGCTCCTCACGGCTGTGCGTGCCGCCATCACGCTTTTTGGCGATCAGATCATAAATGCGCATCGTATCACGCTCCTCGTTTTTTCAATAGTACGACATTATAAGATATAGTATAGCAAAATTCCAAACAAAAGCAAGTATCATTCTGTAAACTTTGCCCAATTTCAAACCAAAAAGGGCGCAGCCGCCCGGAAAAAAGCAGCTGCGCCCTTGTTTTGGGAACACAAATCGTCGTTTTAGCGGGATCCCCTTGTCGTGGGGATGCCCTCGGCCTTGGGAGCCATGCTGTTTTTGGAGGTGAAGGCCAGAATGATCATGGATGCGATGAAGGGCATCATGTTATAGATGTTGCTGGACCAGTGGAGCTGCGCGAGGAAGGTGGAGTCGGCGATGTTTGCCAGACTCTTGAACACGGCAAAGAACATGGCTGCGCCGCAGATGTTGAAGGGCTTCCACTGACCGAAGATCATAACGGCCAGTGCAAGGAAGCCCGCGCCGGCCACGCCGACTTCGAAGTTCCACGTCTGGACAGGAGGCACCAATATAGGCCAGACCGCCGATCGCACCCAGTGCACCGGAGATCAGCACGCCCGCATAGCGCATCTTGTAGACGTTGATGCCCACGGAGTCGGCAGCCTGAGGATGCTCGCCGCAGGCGCGCAGACGCAGGCCGAAGCGGGTCTTGTACAGCACCATGTAGCTGATGATGAGCAGTGATGCCCAGCGGGACAAAAGATGCTCAGCTCCAGGCCGCCGATGCTGAACAGGAAAGGCTTGTTGGAGTAGTTCAGCTTGGCGCTGCCGCTCTCGCTGAAGTATTTGGAGATGACCACAGCCATGGCCGTAGCCAGCAGGTTCAGTGCCGTGCCGCCGATGGTCTGATCTGCTTTCAGGTTGATGGAGGCGAAGGCCAACAGCAGGCTGTAGATCATACCCGCCAGTGCCGCCACCAGAACAGAGATCAGCACCACCAGAAGGAAGGGCGACAGGCTCTGCAGGCAGCATGGTCAGGGTAAGCACACCGGCCACACCGCCAATGACCATGATGCCTTCCAGTGCGATGTTGATGATGCCGGGTGCTCACTGAACATACCGCCCAGAGCGACCAGCATCAGCACGATGCCATACAGCAGAGTATATTTGATCAAAAGCAGCATATTACTTGCCCTCCTTTCGGTTGGTATTCTGCAGCAGGCGCAGGCTCTGCGTTCACATTGGTTTTATCGGCATTCTTGAACAGCAGTGCGTGGATCTTGCCGCGGAACAGCATGGAGAATGCACACAGGTAGATGATGATACCGCTGATCAGGTCCGAGATCTCAGTGGGGTAATACTTGGTGGAAAGGAAGGAGCCGCCCACCGAGATATGGGAAATGAAGATTGCCGAGAAAATGGTGCCAATGGGGTTGGAGCTTGCCAGCAGAGCCACCGAGATACCGTTGAAGCCCATTCTCGGCAGGCTGGTGGAGTTCAGCGGGTTCCACTGGGACACGTTGGACAGGTAGTACAGGCCCGGCACCAAAGCCGGCCAGCGCACCGGCAATGGCCATGGAGAGGATGATGTTCTTCTTCTTCTCGTTGATGCCGGCGTAGCGGGCGCGCGTTCTTGTTCAGGCCAACAGCCTTGAGCTCGTAGCCAAAGGTGGTCTTGTTCAGCACCACCCAAATCAGGATGGCAACCACAGCGGCCAGGAAGATGGCGATGGTGGTGCTGTTGGTCTGGAACATCTTGTTCAGGCCGAAAGTCCGGGATGATGGACTGAGCGTAATCCGCGCGTTCTTGCTCAGGTTCAAAGTACGGGTGTTGCGCACATCGTACATGGGGCCGGTGCCGTTCTGGTAGACCAGCTCATTCACCAGGTACAGGCCGATCCAGTTGAACATGATGGAGGTGATGACCTCGTTGATGTTGAAGTAGGCCTTGAAGAAGCCGGGGATGGCACCCCACAGGCCGCCCAGAATAGCCGCAGCGATCAGGCAGACGAACCAGGGCAGCTTGAGCATGATGGCGCAGTAGAGGGCACCGTAGGCACCCAGCGCGTATACTGGCCGGCGGCACCGATATTGAACAGGCCGGTCTTGAAGGCAAAGCCCACGGGACAGACCGGTCATGAGGGGTGCGGCATTGGCAAGCTCCTTGCCGACGCCGTAGGGGGAGCGTCGTGGAAGCCGCCTTTCAGGGATGCGGACAAAACCGTCTACCCAGGCATGTGCCGGATTGATGGCCAGCAGCACAAGGAAACCCACAAGCCCAGGCCGATCAGGATACACAGCAGAGCAGCCAGCACACTGGTGATGGGCTGTTCAGACTGCTGTGGGAAAGTTTTTTTTCTTGTTCATGTGTTATTTGCCTCCTTTCCCTGCTTGCGGGCACCGGCCATGTACAGGCCCAGCTCCTGGACCGTGGTGGTCTTGGGGTCAAATTCGCCCACGACCTCGACCCTCGTACATCACAAGGATCCGGTCAGAGAGGTTCATCACCTCGTCCAGCTCCAGAGCTGACCAGCAGCACGGCCGTGCCCCTATCGCGCTCCGGCCACGATCTGGCGGTGGATGTACTCAATGGCACCGACATCCAGACCACGGGTAGGCTGCACTGCCACCAGCAGCTTGGGGTCGCGGTCGATCTCGCGGGCGATGATGGCTTTCTGCTGGTTGCCGCCGGACATACTACGCACGGTGGTCAGCACTGCCCTGACCGCTGCGCACATCGTACTGCTCGATCAGCCTGTTCGGAATACGCGCGCATGTTCTTGCGGCGGAGGAAGCCCGCGCTTCTGGAACTCGGGCTGCCAGTAGCGCTGCACACGATGTTGTTTTCCAGCGAGTAATCCAGCACCAACCGTGCTTATGGCGGTCCTCCGGGATGTGGCTCATGCCGTCCAGCGAGCGCCGGCGAATCGACGCGCGGGTGATATTCTGCCCATCCAGGTAGATTTTGCCGCGACGAGCGGTTCCAAGCCCGTCAGACCGTACACGAACTCCGTCTGACCGTTGCCATCAATGCCCGCAAGGCAGACGATTTCGCCCGCGCGCACCTCCAGCGACACATTTTTGACAGCGTTGTTCTTGTGCACATGGGACGCGACGGTCATGTTTTCTACCTTCAGCACGACCTCGCCGGGCTGCGCCGGTTTCTTCTCGACGTGGAAGTTGACGTTGCGCCCGACCATCATCGCGGACAGTTCCTCCGGCGTGGTGTCCTTCGTGTTCACCGTGCCGATGTACTTGCCCTTGCGCAGCACCGTGCAGCGGTCGGAAACCGCCATAATCTCCGCCAGCTTATGGGAGATGAAGAGGATAGACTTGCCCTCTGCTGCCAGATTGCGCATAATCTGCATCAGCTCGTCAATCTCCTGCGGCGTCAGGACGGCGGTCGGCTCGTCGAAAATCAGGATTTCGTTGTCGCGGTAGAGCATTTTGAGGATTTCCGTGCGCTGCTGCATCCCAACAGTGATATCCTCCACCTTTGCGTCGGGGTCGACGTGCAGACCGTAACGCTCGGACAGCGCCAGCACCTTCTGCCGCGCCTCTTTCTTTTGCAGGAAGCCGAATTTCGTCGGTTCAACGCCCAGAATGATGTTGTCCAGCACGGTGAAGCACTCCACCAGCTTGAAGTGCTGGTGTACCATGCCGATGCCCAGCGCGGTGGCGTCATTGGGGTTGCGGATGGACACCGTTTCGCCATCCTTCCTGATTTCGCCTTTCTCAGGCTGATACAAGCCGAACAGGACGCTCATCAGCGTCGATTTGCCCGCGCCGTTCTCACCCAGCAGCGCGTGGATTTCGCCGTGGCGCAGCTGGAGGGTGATGTCGTCATTGGCAATGATGCCGGGAAAGCGCTTGGTGATATGCAGCATTTCGATGGCATAAGGCGTGCTTTCGTCCGGCGTTTGAACGCGCTGTTTCTCCATGAAGCATTTCCTCCTTGATGTTCTGTTTTCCCCATTGATTTCGCCGATTTTGCGGCGGATGATTCCCCGTGTGCGCCGAAAATACGCTTGATTCTGACAAAAACTTCCGCGCGGCAGAGGACTCCCCCGGCGGAAGCTCTTGTCAGAATCCGGGGGACGTTGCCATCCCCCGAAAGGTGAGATTACTTGATGTTGCCGTTGTAGTTGACCGCAATGGTCGTTTCCGGACGCACGGTAATGTCGCTGGAAACGGTCACTTTGCCATCCACCATCGCCTTCACCAGCGCGGTGTAGTCATCCACGGTGAAGGTGTCGTTCCATTCCGTGGTCTCCACGGGCAGGCCGACGTAGTTCAGGGTCAGGTCGTCGCCGGACACGAGGCCGAGGTTCTCCACCTTGCCCGCGTACTGGTCGAAGTTGCCCGCAACGGTATCGGTCAGCAGCGTCTTAACCGTCGCCGCCAGGCCCTTCATAGCAGAAGTCAGCGTCATGCCTTCCGCAAACTTGTTGATGATGGGAGCCTGATCGGAGTCAACGCCGATCACCTTGCCGCCGACCTTCGCAGCCGCTTCCGCCGCAGAGGTGTAGATGCCGCCGCCGCAAGCGAACACGACTTCCACGCCCTTGGTGGCGTACCAGTTGTCCATGTACGCCGTGATGTCAGCATCGCCCATGAACTTGCCGCCGTAGACGTACTCGCAGGAGACGTCCGCCGCGATGCCCAGTTCCACCGCCGCGTCATTCGCGCCCTGCACGAAGCCGTAGCCGAAGCGCTGCACCGCCGGAACCTCCATGCCGCCGAGGAAGCCGAGCTTCTTGTAGCCCATCTTCACTGCCGCATAGCCCGCCATGTAGCCGGAAAGTTCTTCCTGATACACAGCAGAGAACAGGTTGGACGCCTTGCTCAGGTCAACGCCGTTGGAGGTGAGGTCATACTCGCTCACGTCCAGCGCGATGAACTTCACGTCCGGGTACGTCGGCTGGCACTCGCCAATCGCCGCCGCGAACAGGTAGCCGGGCATGACGATGACGTTGTAGCCTTCGTCGATGGCCGCTTCGACCTGCGCGATGCGCTCCGCGTCGGAGTCACCGGTGGGCTTGAAGTAGTTGAAGTCGATGCCGTTGGCGTCGCAGAACGCCTTGCAGGCCTCGTAGGTCGTCTGGTTGAAGGACTGGTCGGTGATGTCGCCGGAGTCGGTAATCATCGCCACGCGGTAGGTTTCATCCGCAGACGCGAAGGAAACCACGCACAGCACCATCGCCAGCGCCAGGATGAGAGAAACGAGCTTCTTCATGGATTCATTCTCCTCTCGTGATTTGAGCATCTTCTGCTCTCGTATTATTGTAACAGTTTTTTGCCCGTTTGAGAAGAGGTCAAGCGGCATTTCTTTAAAAAAATCCCCACAAAATGCGCAGAAAATGTGGCAGATATTTTTCGATAGCTGATTTTCCCCTGCTTCGCGCCCTTGCGGATACCTTTCCGCTTTCCTTTCGATCCCTTCCCCGCGATTTTTCCGCATTTCCGCTTGACAATCCTCCCCCTGCTGTGGTAAAATAATTAGGCTGATGAGCGCCCGTAGCTCAGTTGGATAGAGCGTCAGACTCCGACTCTGGAAGGTCACAGGTTCGACTCCTGCCGGGCGTACAGGAGAAAATCCCCCGGAATCTTCGCGATTCTGGGGGATAACTTTGTTTTGGAGAGATTGCTGGTTATGTATGAGGTACATGGTGAGCGTACATTCTAAGCTTCCACACTCCGGAAGATAATCTTGTTCACGAAGAAGAACACGACCATCGAAACGCCGCCATTGAGCACCGTCGTGCCGATGTTGTACAGCCAGGGTGCGACCCACTGACCAGCCACATCCACCCAGATGCAGTTGATCGAGTTGACGATCACAGTCACGATGCAGAAGGCCACAACGTACCACGCGATCTGCGGGCTGACGGGGCGCTTGCTACGGAACACGAAGCTGCGTTGGATTGGGAAATTGATGGCCTCGCTGATGACCATGGCGATCATGCAGGCAATGAAGTAGCCCAGACCACCCATCACTGCGCCGCCTTCCTTGACCGCGTAACCAAAGATATTCCAGGTGAAGGGCTGACCGGAAATTTCAGCCTCGATGCCCGGCCAGCCGAAATCTACCGCCCACAGACCTTTGAAGGTCAAGGGCAGGAAGGTCAGGATCAGGTACTTAAACACAGTCACGACATTGCTGACGATGACGAACAAACCGCCCTCGCGGATCCACCTGGATGCGTTCCATCGTGATCATGCCACCCATCATCTTGCCCATGCCGCGGAAGGTGATGTTGTAGATGAAGAGCAGATTCAGATCGGACTTGCCGCTCGCAATGGCCTTGTCAATCATACTACTGGGGAGCTTGGCGACCATGCGGCAGATGGGGTTCTGACCTCCAGTGTGCCGCGCAAGCGGATGTCCTCGCTGGACGCGGCGATCAGGATGTCATACGCACCGCCCTCGACCTCGAACTTGTTGGTCTGCACGTTGAAGTAGCGGAATGTATACTCGTCAAAGGTAATCGTGACGGCCTTTTCCTTTCCGGCCTCCAGATGGACACGGGCGAAGCCCTTCAGCTCCCGGGCAGGACGGATGACCTTCCCGCCGGACAGGCTGATGGAAGCCGAAGGAGAAGCGGACTTCCTTCTTTGCGGTGGTGGCGTAGCGGTAGCCCACATAGAGACCCTCTCGGTATTCGCTGGCGGCCTCAGTACTGGGATAATACTGGCTGACGGGTAAATCGGCGTAGGCCACCGGGAAGGTCTCACTCAGCTTGCCGCCGGGATTGATCTTGCCAGTGATGACAAAGTGCACTTTTCCGCCAGGGTAAGCTGCTTTGGCAATTGATGAATTTTTCCGTTCATAGCATATCCTCCATACTGACGCAAAGGCAAACCCCGCCCCTACAGCGTCTCTGAACAGAAGAGGGGCGGGGCTGCTTGTTTGTATCCTATGAAATCAGTTGTGCATTTGATCTATCAGGCCCAGCGAAACGGGGCTCTTCCGCGGCACATGCGTCATGCCTTGCTGCGCTTATCTTTCAGGATGAACCAGATATGCACCACAACACTACCAAGTGCAATGACAGCCGAGGCTGCAATCGCCGCCAGCAAAGCCATAGCCCACCAGGGCGTTACAAGCACGACCTGGGAACTGGGCGAAACACCGTTCATGACTGCGTTACCATTCACGGTAACATACAACACACGATGCACAGCCTCACGCACACGGTTGCGGAAGGGGATATTACTCTTCCATTCCTTCAAGGCAGTTTTGCTGCCGCTGCCCAGGAACAGATCAGTACCGTTGAACACGCCGTCATCAAAGGTCATGAACAGCGCGCCATTGGAGGATGCCATGTCCGTAATGAAGTAGCCCTGGAAATTCCATTCATTCCGGCTGATATCAAGCTGAAGCGCCTTGGAAGCGCCGGTCCAGAGTGCACCAACACGATTGAAGCTGGACATAGCTCCCTAACGCACCTGCACCCATGGAGGGACGCATCGCGTACTCAAAGGGGAGCAGGTAAATCTCACGAGCAGCCTGTTCATTCAACCAGATACCAATACCGTTGCGGGCGGATTCCTCATCGTTGAAGGCGTAATGCTTCAGTACAGGGATGACGCCCTTTTTCTGCATCCCCTTGACCTCAGCCATGGCAGCATACGCAGTCAGGAGAGGATCCTCGGAGAAGTACTCATGCGCACGGCCGCCGAAGGGGGTTCTGTGGATATTGACGCCGGGCGCATACATGGTATCAACGCCGTTCAGCCGCGCATCCTCTGCCAGGAAGTCACCGATACGTTCAATGAGCTCCACGTCAAAGGAGGAAGCCCAAATGCCTTCGTTGGGGAAGGACACTGCGGTGATGGACGCAGACACAGCCGTCGGGCCATCACTGGCCTTGGTTTCCTTTAGCGCAATGGAGTCCAACGCGCTGGTACCGAAAGCAGCGTTGGTCACCAGCAGCGCCTGTTCCTCATAGGTCAGCTGGTCCAGGAGAATATCCCAGGTACTGTGATCATAGGGCAGACCGCGCATGGCAATCAGCTGACTGCCACTGTCAATGTTGTACAGGGGAGAAACCGCCTCGGGATCATTGGGCAGCGGCTTATGGCTGGCCATGTCACTCATCATGCCTTCGGTGGCAACTGAAAGCTTCACTGGCTTCTTCGGCCAGGTACCCGCCCAATCCGCACGGGACAGGTAGGTAACCTGGGATTATCCCTGCTATGATGCCTGACATGCATTACAAATGTTCATGGCGGCTGCCTAACAAGCAAGGCAGGAATCGAGAAATGGGTGCAGGATAATCCGGGGCAAGCCATGTAAGAGATTCAAGTAGCGTGAGAGGCTGGGCCGCGTGGATGGTAGTGAAGGTGTCAGGCCGTATTTGGCGTAGCGGCTCCTGAGCCTGATGTGGAGCCGAAGGTGAAGAGTGTTGGCGCGGTGAGGTGCTGGATGATTTTGGGGCAGGTGAAATGCTCAGGGTAATGCTGCTCTGCTGCCTGCTGGATGGAATTGGGGGATGAGGGAGCAAATCCGGGAGGGATGGAAGAAGCAAAAAGTGATGGCGGAAGAGATGAAGGAAGTAGATTTTGAGCAATACGTAAATTGAACGGGGCAAGCAAATG
>VOFK01002673.1_pt1 | contig 15521 bp, 28 predicted proteins | sample 5384121 | NCBI WGS metagenome assembly VOFK01 (sample SAMN12384730, study PRJNA508395) | human gut metagenome | isolation source: healthy gut J | host: Homo sapiens
CCAGCCGGCGGCACTCCGCCTCCAGCTTGCTGATCCCTGTTTCGCAGATGGTCAGCTGCCGCCGGGCGGCCTGCTGGCTGCGGTTGCCGCGGGGCGGTCGGGTGTCCCCCCTTTTTCTCCGGCGCCTTCACCGGCTGGGGGCCTTCTCCTGCGCCTTCACCGCCCGGTACTGGGCAAAGCCCATGGGGTAGTCAGTGATGGTGCCGTCCGCCAGCTCCCAGATACGGGTGGCAAAGCGCTCGATGAAGTAGCGGTCGTGGGAGACGAACAGCAGCGTGCCGTCAAAGGCCTCCACCGCCTCCTCGATCCACTCCCGTGCGGCAATGTCCAAATGGTTGGTAGGCTCGTCCAGAATAAGGAGGTTGATCTCCTCGTCCATCAGCATACACAGGCGCAGGCGGCTCAGCTCGCCGCCGGACAACACCGACACCGGCTTTAAACACATCCTCCCCTGAAACTGGTAGGCGGCCAGCCGGTTCCTGGGCGCTCTGGGCCGTCATGTTCCTTTTTCTCGTACAGCATGGTATCCAGAATGCTGCAGCTCGGGTGGTCAAAGTGAATGATCTGTGGCAAGTATTGCCTTTACAGACGGCCCAGCTTAAAGATGCCGCTGTCCGTAGGTTCCAAGCCCAGCAAAGCATATTCATGCAGCGTCGTCTTTCCGGTGCCGTTTTTCGACGATCAGGGCGATGCGCTCACCGTTCTCCACCCGCAAATAGGTGTCGGAGAACAGCGTCCGTCCGTCGAAGGCCTTGGAAACCCCCTTCACCTGCAGCACCTCGTCGCCCTTGAACTGGCGGCTGGCAAAGCGGGCATCCATTTTTTGGCCTTGGTGGCTTCTCCGTAGTACGCATCCGCTGGATGCGCTTTTCCATGGAGATGGCCCGCTTATGGAGGGCGTCATTGCCCATGAAGGCCCACAGGTGCATCTGCTCGGCAGCCTTTTCCAGCTGCTGGATCTTGGCCTGCTCCTTGAGATACTGCTTCATCCGCTCCTGGTAGCGGCGTTCCTTCTCCACGGCATAGAAGCTGTAATTCCCGCTGTAAAACTCCGCTTTCCCGTCCTGCACCTCGATGATGCGGGTAACGGTGCGGTCAGAAAAATACCGGTCGTGGGGAGATGGTCACCACCGTGCCACGGAAGGTGCGGATGTATTCCTCCAGCCACTCCGTGGCCTGAAGGTCCAGATGGTTGGTGGGCTCGTCCAGCAGCAGGATATCCGTATCCTCTAAGATCAGACGGCCCAAATTCACCCGTGTCTTTTCCCCGCCGGAGAGCTGGTCAAAAGCCGCTGGCGCATCTCGGTATCGATGGAGAGGCCGTTGGCCACCTTGTTGACGGCGGTATCCGTATCGTAGCCGCCCAGCCCCTCGAATCTGGCCGTCAGCTCACCGTACCGCTTCAGGGTCTGGGAAGAGCTGTCTCCCGCCGCCATCTGCTCGGTAAGGCGGTCCATCTCCTCCTTCATCCGGAACATCCGCTCAAAGGCAGAGCGCAGCACATCCTCCACGGTGTATCCGTCGGGATACACCGGGATCTGGGAGATCAGGCCCACCCGGCGGTCGGGGGCCACCATTACCTGTCCCTCATCGTAGTCCAGTTCTCCGGTGAGGATACGAAATAAGGTGGTCTTACCGGCGCCGTTTTTCCCCAGCAGGCCCACCCGCTCCCCGGTGTCGATCTGGAAGGTGATGCCGTCCAATATTTTCTTTTCCAGGTCAAAGGACTTGACCAGCCGGTTCACGCTGATATCGATCATGGATATTTCGTCTGTTTCTTGTTGTTTTCAGATGTATACTATGCTTCCTGAGTAAGGGCCTCCACGATGCGGTGGAACTCCATGGCGTGAGACGCCTTTGACCAGCATGGCCGTGCCGGGGGTCAGCGTCTCCTGGATGGCGGGCATTGCCTGCTCCACCGTGGCAAAGTGCAGGGCGATATTCCCCGCTCCCTGCGCCATAAGCCGGGCCTTTTCACCGATGGCGATGACCTGATCCAGCCCCAGCCGGCCGCCAGCGCACCGGCCTCTCGGTGGGCGTCGCTGCTGAGCCGGCCCAGCTCACCCATGTCTCCCATCACCGCCACCCGGCGACGGCAGTCGGTGTCCGCCAGAATGGTCAGCGCTGCCGCCATGGCCGAGGATTGGCGTTATAGCAGTCGTCGATGATGAGCCGCTCCTCCGGCAGACGGATGCGCCGCATCCGGGAGCCCGTGGAGACATAATGCGCCACGCCTCCCCGGATCTGCTGCGCCGTCAGTCCCAGCCGCTCGCCAATGGCCACCGCCATGGACGCCGGATAGATCATGTAGTCTCCCGGTGACGGAATGTGCAGCGGATAGACGCCGCAGGGCGTGGTCACGGTGCAGGAGAGGCCCTCCACGCCGTGGTGACGATGTCCGTGACCCGGACGGCACAGTTCTCTCCCCGGCCACAGAGGATGGTCTCGAAGGGCAGCTCCAGCCCCGCCAGCAGGGCATCGTCGCCGTTGAGCACCGCCAGACCGCCGGGCTGCAGATGCTCGAAGATCTCGCTCTTGGCCCGCAGGGTACCCTGGCGGGTGTTGCCGAGATTTTCAATGTGGGCATCCCCGATGTTGGTGATGACCGCCACCGTGGGACGCACCATCTCCCCCAGATAGCGGATCTGGCCGAAGTGATCCATGCCTGTCTCGATGACCGCCGCCTGATGCTCCGGCATCAGGCGCAGCAGGGTCTGTGGCGTACCGATCTCGTTGTTGTAGTTGGCCTCGGTCTTGAGGGTAAGGAAATGCTGGCTCAGCACCGAGGCGATCATCTCCTTGGTGGTGGTCTTTCCGGCGGAGCCGGTGATCTGCACCACGGGGATGGGGAATTCTCCCGATACCACCCCGCCAGCTGTCCCAGCGCCCGGAGGGTATCCTCCACCTGCACATAGGACTTCCCCGGCACCAGCGCCTCCGGCAGGCGGCTGCACAGGCAGCCCGCAGCGCCGCTCTCCAGCGCCTGCGTCAGATAGGTGTGGCCGTCAAAGCGCTCACCCACCAGTGGGATGAACAGGCAGCCCTGCTCCACCCGGCGGCTGTCGGTGCTGACGCAGGAAAAGCCCTCGCCGTCCTGCACCAGCGTGCCGCCGGTGGCCGCACACAGCTCCTTTGCCGTACAGGTCATCATGTCCGCTGCACTCCTCTCGCCTTCAGAGACTCCTCTACGATCCTCACAGAGGTCGGCATAGCTCAAACCCACCTGCGCCGCCTCCTGCGGGAACCAGACTGGAGGTTGGGGGTCATGCCCGGCAGTGTGTTGATCTCCAGGCACCACGCCTTTCCCTCCTCATCCAGCAAAAAATCGGGCGGGAATACACCGACAGGCCCAGTCCCCGGTGGAGCTTCAGCGCCATCTCACCGATCTGGTGCCACTCCTCCTCCGTGATGGGGGCGGGGCAGATCTCCTGAGCACCGCCCTTCTGATATTTGGAAACGTAGTCGAAATATTCGCCACGGGGGATGATCTCCACCGCAGGCAGATAAGGTGTCCCCCAGCACGGCGATCTGGATCTCACGGCCCTTGATCTTCTTCTCCCACCACCACGTGGTCGCCATAGGTCAGCAGCTTGGCCAGGGCTTCCCTGCAGCTGCTCCTTGGTATCCGGCGAGCTCCACACCGATGGAACTGCCGCCGTTGACGATCTTCACGGCGCAGGGGACCTCCAACTCCTCCACCAGACGGGGATATCGGAGGCCGTGTAATGGACATCACGCCACGGCGCCGTGCGAATCCCCTCAGACTCCAGAAACCGCTTGGTAACGGATTTGTCCATGGCCATGCCGCTGCCCAGATAGCCAGAGCCGGTGTAGGGTACTCCCAGCAGATCCAGCGTGGCCTGAATACGACCGTCCTCGCCGCAGGAGCCGTGGGCGCCAGAAACACGATATCCGCCATGGCGCACACCGCCAGCACGTCCTTGCCCAGCAGGGACGGCCCCTGATCCTTCCGACTGCGGCGCACGGCCTCCAGATCGGAGCCTCCTCCGTGACCCGGTTGTCGCCGCACAGGCCGTCCGGGGCATCGAAGATATCCTCCAGCCGACCCTCATAGCTCTCCAGCCCCAGGAACATATCCACCAGAATAGCCTGATGTCCCCGCTCCCGCAGTGCCCGGCACACACCGGTGCCGGAGGTCAGAGCCACCTGGCGCTCCGTGCTGAGTCCACCGGCCAACACAACGATCTTCATAAGCTTTTGCCTCGCTTTCGCTTGAATCACAGGGCGGCCCGCCGACAGCAAGCCACCTATTATATCAGTATGTCAGTATAGCATATCCCTCCGGCGATTACAACCGGGCAGGGAAATTTTCAACGACAAAAGAACCGCCCCATGGGGCGGTTCTTGAAAGCTCTATGCAGCTAACGCAGCCAGTCCGGCAGGGAGCGCTTCTGGATGCCGGAGACCATGCCCATGGCGATGAACAGCGTCACCACCGACGAGCCGCCATAGCTGATGAAGGGCAGCGTCAGGCCCACCACCGGCAGCACAAACAGGCACATCCCCACGTTGGAGACGATCTGGAACACCAGCATCCCCGCTACGCCCACGCAGATGTATGCGTCCAGCTGGCTCTTGGCGTTGCGGGCCACCACGATACAGCGGATAACGATGGCCGCCAGCAGCGCCAGCGTCAGCACACAGCCCAGCATCCCCAACTCCTCCCCGATGACGGCGAAGATGAAGTCCGTGTGCCGGAAGGGCAGGTTCACGGAGGAGGTACTCTGGGTCTGAGCCCGTGGAGCAGCCCTTGTCCCGTCAGGCGACCGCCGCCGATGGCCATCAGGCTCCGGGTCTCTGCCATCCGGCCCCCAGCGGATAGAGACTGTGATCCACCAGTACCTGAAAGCGCTCCCTTCATATAGGGTGGGATCTTGTCCAGCTCCCACAGTAGGTAAAAGCCAGCCCCGGCGCCAAAAGATGCCCAGAGCGAACCACCGGAGGGCTACCCCGGCGGCAAAGGCCATGCAGGCGAAGATACACACATACACCAGTGCGCTGCCCATGTCGGAGGAGATCACGTAGTAAAGACCGATGGTCACCAGCAGATTCCCCGCCAACAAACCCACAGCGGGGATGGACTTCATGTCGCCCCGGCCCTTCATCCACACCAGCTGGCGGGCCAGCAGCAGGATAAAGGTCAGCTTCACCACCTCTGCCGGCTGCACCTGAATGGGGGATGCCCGGACGCCCAGCCACGCCAGATTGCCGTTGGCCGACACACCCAGCGGGTTTTCAGCAGCAGGAAGAAGCCAAGGTTAAAGGCCAGCAGCCACTGCCACTTTTTGCTGATCTCCGTCAGGTCCACCATGGACACCACGAAATACAGCACAATGCCCAGCGCCAAGCCGCACAGCTGGATGATGACGCACTTGAGTCCCCCTGATACCGGGTGGCGCTGTAGATCATCACCACGCCGAACAGGGACGTCACGGTACACAGGGCCAGCAGTAGAAGATCTGCTTGACGGATAATATCTAATATGGTATTTTTCACACTTTTCAGCATGGATGTTTCCTCGAATGATCTATATAGAGCTTATATTGATTTAGTGTACCACGTTTTCCTGCCGGTGTAGACCGAAGTTTTTTTGTGAACGTGGGATTGACAAGTGATGCCCACGGTGATATATTGGAGCAAAAGTAAGAAAAAGTTATACTTTTCATATCGGGAGGGATCGTTGTGGGAAAGAAGGACGACCGGTACTATATGTCCTCGGTAAAGCTCGGCCCCAAGGGACAGATCGTCATCCCCAAGGAGGCACGGGCCATGTTCGGTCTGGAGCCGGGGGACACGCTGGTGCTGCTGGCAGACACCAAAAAGGGCATCGCCCTACAGACGGCGGATAAGCTGAATCCCCTGCTGCGGCGGGTGTTTCAGCAGCTGCCGGGAGATGAGGAGGCGGAGGAATGAACGCACTGACGGTCAAGGGGCTGTGCAAGCGCTATCCGGCCTTTTCGCTGGAGAACGTGAACTTTTCCGTGCCGGAGGGAGCCGTCATGGGCTTCATCGGACGCAACGGGCGGGCAAATCCACCACGCTGAAGGCTCTTCTGGGGCTGGTACACCCGGATGCCGGGGAGGTAACGGTGCTGGGCAAGTCCTTCCGGGAGGAGGAACGATATATTAAAGAGCGCATCGGCGTGGTGATGGGCGGCATCGACTTCTATCCCAAGAAGAAGGTACGGCTCCTCAGCGACGTGACCCGCCGGTTCTACGGCAACTGGCAGGAGGAGAAGTACCGTCACTACCTGGATCTGTTCGGCATTGACCAGGAGAAGCGGGTGGATCAGCTGTCTACCGGCATGAGGGTAAAGTACATGATCGCTCTGGCCCTGAGCCACGATGCCCGGCTGCTGATCCTGGATGAGCCCACCAGCGGGCTGGACCCGGTGTCCCGTAACGAGCTGACGGAGCTGCTGCGGCGCACTGCCGCCGACGGCAGCGCAGTGTGCTGTTCTCCACCCACATCACCTCGGATCTGGAGAAATGCGCCAGCCACATCACCTTCATCAAGGACGGCACCATCCAGCACACCGGCACGCTGGCGGACTTCCGGCACACTACGACTACCTCCGCCAGCCGGGACAGGAGCTGACGCTGGAGGACATCATCGTTTCCGTGGAGAGGAGGCCCTTGGATGAAAACGCTATTGTATAAGCAGCTGCGGCTGGTGTGCCAGCCTATGACGCTGGTGTTCTGCCTGTTCGGAGTCATGCTGCTGATCCCGGCCTATCCCTATACCGTCATGTGGTTCTATGTGATGCTGGGGCTGTTCTTCTCCTTCCTCAACGGGCGGGAGCAGAAGGACGTGTACTACTCCGCCTTGCTGCCCATCCGAAAGCGGGACACCGTCAAGGCCAACTGCCTGTTCGTGGGGCTCATCGAGCTGCTGGCGCTGGTCATCGCCGTCCCCTTCGCCCCTGCTGCGGGCGAAGCTGGGTATCGGGGACAATCCCGTGGGCCTCAATGCCAATGTGACGCTGTTCGCCTGCGGACTGATGCTGTTCGCCGTGTTCAACGCCGTGTTCCTGCTGTCCTTCTACCGGACGGCCTACAAAGGTGGGCGTATCCTTCGTGAAAGGCGTGTATCATCATGGCGGTGGCGGCGATCATCATGGAGGCCGCCGTCCACTTCCGGCACTGAGCCGCTTCAACGGCTATGATCTAGCCTGTCAGCTGCCCGCTGCTGGCGGCGGGACTGGTGATCTGGTGCGGCAGCTGGCCCCTGATCTTCCGGGGGGTGCCGCCGCCCGATACGAGAAGGTTGACCTGTAAGCCAGTGACCCTCAGCATCATCTGCGGACGGCAAGGACACCCTCTGAACAAAGAGGACAGGGCTGCGCCCTGTCCTCTCTCAGTCCGCCAGACCTTTCCCGGCGGAAAACTGATCGTATTTCGCCTGAAGCCACTGCTTCAGCTCTTCCACACCGGCCTCGTCCCATGGGAAATCTCTCTCCTGCCTGTCCTGCGCCGCCTCGTAGCAGTACACGGAATAAACCGCCGTGTGCAGTATGCCCTTTTCCTTCCCCATGTCAAAGCGGTAGCGGAAGTCTCCGATGCTGCCGGTATAGACAAAAGGCCCGCTTTGAACCAACGGGGCGTCAGCTCTGCAAATTGTGGATGCATCCTGTCCCTCCCCTTTTGTTTTTTATCAGTATACCACAGCCTGCCGAAAAAAGGACAGTCAAAAATAGACAGACCCCGGCGGCAAAATCAGGAAAAAGCGCTTGAAAATCTCCTCCGACCGTGGTATCATGTATGTAACGTTTGGAACATTTAAGTTTCGGCTGAGAAAAGGGGTATCCGAATATGGAAAGTGCAGTGAAGCGCATCGGCGTGCTGACCAGCGGCGGCGACGCCCCCGGCATGAACGCCGCCATCCGTGCGGTGGTGCGGACGGCAATGAAGAACAGCATCGAGTGCATCGGCATCCGCCGGGGCTGGTCCGGCCTCATCAACGGGGATTTCTACCGCATGGATTCCGGCAGCGTCAGCCGCATCATCAACCGGGGCGGCACCATTCTCTATACCGCCCGCAGCGAGGAGTTCCGCACGGCGGAGGGCCAGAAGAAGGCCGCCAGCACCTGCAAGCTGCTGGGGCTGGACGGCATTGTCGCCATCGGCGGCGACGGCACGTTCCGGGGGGCCCAGGAGCTCAGCCGCTGCGGCGTATCCGTCGTCGGCGTCCCCGGTACGATCGACAACGACATTGTCTGCACGGACTATACCATCGGCTTCGATACCGCCGCCAACACGGCGGTCGAGTGCATCGACAAGCTGCGGGACACCATGCAGTCCCATGAGCGCTGCGCCGTGGTGGAGGTCATGGGCCGCCACGCCGGGTATCTGGCCCTGTATGTGGGCGTAGCCGTGGGGGCCACGGCGGTGCTGGTGCCGGAGCATCAGTATGACTTTGAAAATTCGCACGTGGCCGAAAGATCCGCGCAGCCCGGTTGGGTGGGCAAAACCAACTTCATGATCGTGGTGGCCGAGGGTGCCGCCAGCGCCATGGATGTGGGCAAGGAGATCAAAAAAAGAGCATCTGGGGCTTGACCCCCGGGTCACCATCCTGGGCCACATCCAGCGGGGCGGCAGCCCCACCGCCAAGGATCGGGTCATGGCCACCCGCATGGGCTATGAGGCCGTCCAGGTCCTGGCCGAGGGCAAGACCAACCGGGTCATATGCGTCCGGGATGACCAGATCGTCAACGTGGATATCGACGAGGGGCTGGCCATGAAAAAAGACCCTGAACTCCGAGGAGTTCAAGGTCATGACCGTTATGACCGGTGTGTGAGCCATATACGAAATAGAATAAGAGTATCCCATGGAGGAGAAGCACAGCTTCTTCTCCATGGTCTTTGTGCAAAAAGCGTTGACGGACATCGAATCTTATGGTTCGTAATAGGAAACTTTTCTTATGTTCCCTCTGCGTCACGGAGCGCTGTTTGTTGTGTTCTGCGCCGAACCTGCCTGTTCTGTCAAAAATGTTCATCTGTTATTGTGCATTTTTGCCGCCGCACCCTCGGGGTGCATGGATTGAAATCATATTTGATAATTCAAGATATACATGGTATACTTAGCCGCACCCCTCACGGGGCGCATGGATTGAAATTCATTGTTCTGACACAGGTACAGTCAGGCAGAGTCGCCGCCTCCCCCACGGCATGGAGAAAAAATGTTCCAAAGGAGTGCTGTCCGAATGAATCCCTGCTGATATCATCAAAGATGCTGTTGCACTTATCAAAGAATGGAACGCAGTCAAAAGAACACAGATATGATGTTGAATCCGGGGAATTGATCGGCTATACTGAGGCTCTTAGTGTACTTCAGGATGCGTGTTCGCCGGATATGCGCCGTGAAGTCGGTCTTGATTTCGATATCGACGCGGATAAGCATACCTGAATAGTACGAAAAAAAGGAGGGACTTGCTGTTATGACCTCGATGGAAAAGAAATTGACTGAAAACCGATTAACCGAAGTGAAAGCTGCCCTCTCTGCAAAATACCGCACAGTTGATCTTGGCGGGGAAAAATTTTTCGTTGCCACAGATGGAGCGTTCTTCCGAGTTGGTGTATTTCCCGGCGCGATGGCGCTGGTGATTGAATATGCTGATACGGAACAGGAAGCGAGGCAGAACGCACTGGAGGACGGGAGACCGTTTCTATCTGGATGAAACAACTCTGGATGAGATGCTTCGCCTCATGATAGCCGAAATTGAGAGGTGCTGACCGATCCCCATCTGTCAGGCTCCGGCTCTCGGAGTTTTTTCGCCATTTGGGCGGCAATTTGCAGCACGTCCCGGTCGGAAAGCGTCGAACTGCGAATTTGTGCTTGACTTTCCGTCTGGTTCTGTGCAATATCCCCAGTGGTGGATGTGTCCGACTTGACGGACTGCCCCACAGAGGTGGTGGATGTGTCCGACTTGACGGACTGCCCCACCTTTTTTTGGATTGGATTAATATCATACAGATACTTCACAACCGTTTGCGGATTCCGCCACGTTCAGCGTGGCCTTCCAGACGGTGTTATTTTTATCCTGAATGTACGTTGTCCAATACTGCCAGTCATTCTTGCCGTTCTGCATTGATGCGGGCCAGTTCCCTGTACGCCGACCTCCGGACACCAGCTGCTGGAGCGCCCCGTTGCCGAACTTGCTGAACTCCTTCGGCTGGCGCACCGGCTTCAGCGCTCCACGCAGATTGTCCGCTGTCATATTGTGCAGTGCCAGAAGATCACGGGTTTCCTCCACCGGCTCCCGCAGCGAGAACTGATCCTTTACTCCTCGCTGATTCTCCGTGCCTCATCCAGAAGTTCTTCTCCCGTTGCTTCCCGATGATCCACCATGTAATCCATCATTTTGTACTGCTGTTCTTCCGTTTCCATCCGTAGAGCGATTTCCATTGCGGCTCCCTTTCGCACGCCAAATGCTTTCAATCCACGAATCAACAGCTCCTCTGCCTCCGTCAGTTTTCTCATACGCATCCTCCATCATCCGCAAATCATCTGCAATCTGTTTTGCCCGCTTTCCCGCCCACCGCATACAGCGGCGTGGCATCTGTTCCGTCTCCTATGCCATATAAAGCGAACACCTGTACGCCTTTTTTCATCAGCATACACCCACTTGAGGTTGCCTCTTTGTCAAGCAAAGGTTTTCACCGCTTTTGATCTCGGCGTTCATCCGTCGTTCCAGCAGTTCCCGCTCCGCTCGTTTCAGCTGCGACCGCCTTCACCTTGGCGATGAAGTCCTTCAGCTTGCCGATGAGCTTTTCCGTCCCCCACACTCCCCCCGGCAGCGAGACACAAAAAATTCCCGGAGAGCCTCGTTCTCCGGGAATTTTTTATGAGTCAATAGACGCTATCAAGCCTTGCCGGCGCAGCTCCAGCACATCCACCAGCTTGTGGCGCACCAGCTCCTTGATGTTGGCACGGGCGGGCTTCAGATACTCACGGGGGTCAAACTTGTCGGGATGCTCCTCCATGAACTGACGGATGGTGCCGGTCATAGCCAGCCGCAGATCGGAGTCGATATTGATCTTGCACACGGACAGCTTGGCGCGCCTCACGCAGCTGCTCCTCCGGCACACCGATGGCATTGGGCATCCGGCCGCCGTGGTCGTTGACCATCTTCACGTACTCCTGGGGCACGGAGGACGCTCCGTGCAGCACGATGGGGAAGCCGGGCAGGCGGCGGGAGACCTCCTCCAGCACATCGAAGCGCAGCTGGGGCTTCGTGCCGGGCTTGAACTTATAAGCGCCGTGGCTGGTGCCGATGGCGATGGCCAGAGAGTCGCACCCGGTCTTGGACACGAACTCCTCCACCTCCTCAGGGTGGGTATAGGAGGAATCCTCGGCGGACACGTTGACCTCATCCTCGATGCCGGCCAGGGTGCCCAGCTCGGCCTCCACCACCACGCCGTGGTCATGGGCGTATTCCACCACCTGACGGGTCAGGGCGATGTTCTCAGCAAAGGGCTTGGAGGAGGCGTCGATCATCACGGAAGTGAAGCCGTCCTCAATGCAGGACTTGCACAGCTCGAAGCTGTCGCCGTGGTCCAGGTGCAGGGCGATGGGCAGGCCGGTCTCGATAACGGCGGCCTCCACCAGCTTCTTCAGATAGGTATGGTTGGCATAGGCCCGGGCGCCCTTGGACACCTGCAGGATCAGGGGGGGCCTTCAGCTCGGCAGCGGCCTCGGTGATGCCCTGAATGATCTCCATGTTGTTCACGTTGAAGGCGCCGATGGCGTAACCGCCGTTATAGGCCTTCTCGAACATTTCCTTTGTTGTAACCAGTGGCATAATAAATCGCTCCTTTTGAAAATTTGGTCTTGACTTGTATGGAATGATTGGGATAAGATGTACATATGCATTGTACCACATTTTTTCTTTTTTGCAAGCCCCGATGGTTTACTTTATCAATCTTTTATGATAAAATATTCCGCACGGCAAGAAAATTCTACTGGGAGGTAGTCAATCATGAAAGAATTAAAAGGTGCCTGTATCATCGGTCAGTCCGGCGGGCCCACGTCTGTGATCAACGCCAGTGCCTACGGCGTCATTGACACGGCCCTGAAATCCGGCGTCATCACCCAGGTGCTGGGCGCGGAGCACGGCATCAAGGGCGTTCTCAGCGACCGTCTGTTCGACATGGGTCTGGAGGATCCCGAGGAGCTGCGTCTTCTGAAATACACCCCCTCCTCCGCCCTGGGCTCCTGCCGCTATAAGATCGCCGATCCCGAGGTGGACGATACCGATTATCGCCGGATCCTGGAGGTGTTCAAGAAGCACGATGTCCGCTACTTCTTCTACAACGGCGGCAACGACTCCATGGACACCTGCAACAAGATTCTCCAGTATATGCAGTCCGTGGGCTACGAGTGCCGCATAATGGGCGTGCCTAAGACCATCGACAACGACCTGTCCGGCACCGATCACTGCCCCGGCTATGCCTCCGCCGCCAAGTACATCGCCACCTCCATGATGGAGGTGAACCAGGACGCCCATGTGTACGACACCGGCATGATCGTGGTTATGGAGATCATGGGCCGCCACGCCGGCTGGCTGACGGCTGCCGCCGCCCTGGCCGGTGAATACGGGCAGGCCCCGACCTGATCTACCTGCCCGAGGTGGACTTCAGCATGACCCAGTTTATTGAGGATGTCAAGCGCGTATACGCCGAAAAGGGCTCCTGCATCGTGGCTGTGTCCGAGGGCATCCACTATGAGGACGGCGGCTTCGTCTCCGAGGCCAAGGTTGCCGCCAACGACGGCTTCGGCCATGCCCAGCTGGGCGGTCTGGCCGCCATGCTGGCCCAGGTGTTGAAGGAGGAGACCGGCGCCAAGGTCCGGGGCATCGAGCTGAACCTGCTGCAGCGCTGCGGCGCGCACCTGGCCTCCGAAAACCGATATCGAGGAGTCCTACATGGCCGGTAAGGCCGCCGTGGAAAAACGCCATCAACGGCATCAACGGCCGCATGATCGGCTTCGAGCGCGGCATCCGGGACGGCAAGTATGCCTGCAAGACCAAGCTCATCCCCCTAATGGAGGTGGCCAACACCGAAAAGAAGGTCCCCCGGGAGTGGATCAACGAGGCCGGCAACGGCGTGAACCACCAGTTTGTGGAGTACGCGCTGCCCCTGATCCAGGGCGAGCCGGACCTGCCCAAGGTGGACTCCCTGCCCCGCTTTGCCCATCTGAAGAAGATCCTGGCCAAGTAAATCCCCGTTTCAACGATCCCCTGGCGCACAAGCGCCAGGGGATTTTTAATTTTTCCTGCAAAACGAAAATGCTTTACAACTTTGCCAGATGCGCACCTGCGGCCTTCAGCATGAGTCGCTTGGTGCCCACCCGGTCGAAGGCCACCTCTACCAGGGCATCGCCGCCCATGGGCCGCACGCTCAGGACCATCCCCTGGCCGAAGGCGCTGTGCCGCACCCCGTCGCCGGGCTGCAGCTGCAGCAGCGGTGCGGATGCAGCCGCCGGACGCACCGGGCGCTCCGGGTGTGCCGGACGCTCCGTCCCGTGCCGCGCCTCCCGCTGCGGCGCATAGGCAGGCCCATCGCCGAAATCGTCCCAGGAGGACGCCGGACGGGGCTCGGGCTTCCCCAGCCACTCCATGTTCTCCTCCGGGATCTCCTTGAGAAAGCGGGAGGGCATGCAGGGAGTGGTGCGGCCGAACAGCATCCGCTGCCGGGCGTTGGTCAGGGTCAGCTTCTCCTTGGCCCGGGTCATGGCCACATAGCACAGCCGCCGCTCCTCCTCCATTTCCTCCGGCTCTCCCATGGCTCGATTCCCCGGGAACAGGCCGTCCTCCATGCCCACCACGAACACGCTGGGAAACTCCAGTCCCTTGGCGCTGTGCATGGTCATCAGCGTGACGCAGTTGTCCCCGGCCTCCTGGCTGTCCAGGTCCGTATACAGGGGCCACCTCGTCCAGGAAGCCCGACAGGGGTGGGATTCTCCGGATCGTTTTCCAGGAAGGCCTGGATGCTGGAGCTGAGCTCCTCCACGTTTTCCAGGCGCCCCCGGCTCTCCACATCGTTCTTCTCCTGGAGCATCCCCACATAGCCGCTGCGGCGGCACACATATTCATAGAACTCCACCAGGCCCATATCGTCCGCCTGACGGCGCATTTCGTCGATCATCTCTGTAAAGGCAATCAGCTTGCCAGCGCTTGCCTTCAGCTGTGGATAGCCTCCTGCCCGGGCAGGACCTCCATCAGCGTCAGGCCCCCCTCCGTGGCGATGGCCTGGGCCTTGTCCATGGTAGCCGCGCCGATCTTCCGGGCGGGAACATTGACGATGCGGCGCAGCCGCAGATCGTCGGCAGGGTTGTTGATGACGCACAGATATGCCAGCATATCCTTGACCTCGGCCCGGTCAAAGAACTTTGTGCCGCCAATGATTTTATAGGGCACACCATTGCGCTTGAAGGCATATTCCAGTGCGTTGGACTGGGCGTTGGTTCGGTAGAGCACGGCGTGTTCCTTCCAGTTGACGCCCCGTCGGTAGTTCATCATGATCTGCCCCACTACATAGTTGGCCTCGTCGGACTCATTGAAGCAGGTTTTGACGGTGACCGCCTCCCCTGCGCCGTTCTCGGTCCACAGGGTCTTGCCTTTTCGGCCCACGTTGTGGCGGATCACGGCGTTGGCGGCATCCAGAATGTTCTGTGTGGAGCGGTAATTCTGCTCCAGACGGATGGTCCTGGCGCCGGTGTACTGCTTTTCAAAATTCAGGATGTTCTCGATGTTGGCCCCCCGGAAGCGGTAGATGCTCTGATCGTCGTCGCCTACCACGCAGATGTTCTTCCGTCCCCCTGCCAGCAGACTGGCCAGTAGATACTGCAAATGGTTGGTGTCCTGATACTCGTCGATGAGGACATAGCGGAATTTGTTCCGGTAATATTCCAGGGTCTGGCGGTCCGACTGCAAAAGCTCCACCGTGTGCAGGATGATGTCGTCAAAGTCCAGGGCATTGGCGTCCCGCAGGCGGCGGTTATAGGCGGCATAGACCCGGCCCATCCGCACCCGTCTCCAGTCGCCCCCGCTGCTCCCACAGCTGGCTGAACTCCTCGGGCATCATCATGGCGTCCTTGGCGTTGGAGATCACCGACAGCACCTCCCGCACCGGGAAGGTCTTTTCATCCAGCTCCAATTCCTTGAGAATGTCCTTGATGACCCGCTTGCTGTCGTCGGTGTCATAAATGGTAAAGCTGCGGTCGAAGCCGATTTTGCCGATGTCCCGGCGCAGGATGCGGACACAGGCGGAGTGAAAGGTGGCGGCCCACACATCACGGGACTCCTCCCCCAGCATCCGCTCCAGACGATCCTTCAACTCATTGGCAGCCTTGTTGGTGAAGGTGATGGCCAGTACCTCCCACGGGCGGGCGGGCTCCACGGCGCAGAGATACTGCATCAGCGGCCGCTGCTCAGGGTCCGGCCGGGCGGCATACTGCTCCAGAAATTCCTTAATAAGGCCGTAACCGGAACGAAGTACTGA
>VOFK01003209.1_pt1 | contig 15506 bp, 26 predicted proteins | sample 5384121 | NCBI WGS metagenome assembly VOFK01 (sample SAMN12384730, study PRJNA508395) | human gut metagenome | isolation source: healthy gut J | host: Homo sapiens
CAGTTACGTATTGCTCTTCGCGCTCGGAGCTGACCATTACGCTTCGCGCCGCCAAAAAGCGGCTATTTTACGCAGGGGCGTATCTCCTATAAGCATTACGGCAAGTATGTCGAAAGCGGATGACGCCGGCTTCTAGAAAAAAGACCGGCGTACCATGGCGCGCGCACGGTGGACAACCTGCCCGCTATGCACGAAGAGCTACGAATACAACCAGAGCACCCCAACAACGAAGTGATCGTAAAGACATCAAGCGCATGTCCGGGGAGCGATCAAATCGACGAAGTTGCCTTGAATAATCTCCGAAGCGACTATAAACAGCCCTTTTCGTCGCGTCCCAAAAGGGGGCGCAGCACCGGCAGCCCCACCCAGCAGCGGCAGCAAAAAACCGCAGCCAGCAGCCCTACCGCAATTTCAAAAACAACGGGCCGCACCGCAATTCGTCGAAATAAAGGGCGCCTATTTGCGGAAAAATTTTATATCTTTGTTCTCCATTAACCGGCGAAAAAATCGTAAATGAACAAGCAAACGCTTTTCGTAATCGCTCACGACGGCCGCCCTGATGTGGCTGCCAGTCGTCGAAAGTGAAGATTTCAGGCCGCTTCGTCGGCGGCGCCGCGAAAAATATCTATCTGGAGCAGGTTCTTCCGCTGACGCAGTCGGTCGTGGATTCGGCGGCGCTGGCCCCCGACGGCAGCTACCGCATGGAACTCACGGGCGTGGCGAAGACCCCGTCCTTTACAATGATAATGATCTAACGGCGGCGCATTCCGCTGCTTCTGGCCGGCGGCGACGAAGGCTGACGCTCGGTTCCGTGGGCAGCGTCATCCGCAACTATACGGTGGAGGGTTCCTCCGGAGTCGAGTTGCTGCGGCAGTTCTACCAGGCCTTCGTCACGGGCGCAGCAGCTGGAGAACATGGGCACGGAATTCGCGCGCAAACTCACGGACGAGGAAGCGCAAGGCGCTGATCAAAGTATACGGCCGAATACTACCGCATCCGCCGCGAGCAGCTGCGGTTCATCATCGAGACAAGGCGTCGCTGGCGGCGGTCTACGCCTCTACCAGCGGCTTCCGGGCGACACGTACCTGTTCAACGGCGACAGCGACGTGGTCTACTACCGCACGAGTTGCCGAGGCGTTGCGGAGAGCACTTACCCCGAATCGCCCTACCTGCAATCGTTGCAGGCCGAGATCGCCCGCATGGACGCCCGCATCAGCCTCACGTCGCAGATCACCGAGGCGCGCCATCCGGACCTCGAACGACGGACATCTACGGGCAAGAAATCCGTCTTTCGTCGCTCGCGGGAAAGGTCGTGCTGCTGGATTTCTGGTCCGCGGAGCTGGGGTCGGCAACGCGCTGAACGCCGATCTGAAGGAGAACTCTATAAATATGCCGACGCACCCGTCGGGTTCGAGGTCTACCAGGTGGCGGTCGACACGTCGAAACCGCTGTGGATCACCGCCGTGCAGGAGCAGCAGCTGCCGTGGATCTCGGTCAGCGACCTGCGCGGGCGTTTCGTCCTCGGCGCTGGGCTTTACAACGTGCAGCGGCTGCCCGGCCAACTTCCTGATCGACAAGGAGGGGACGATCGTGGCCAAGAACATCTACGGCAAGAGCCTCGAAGCGAAACTGGACGAGCTGACAAAATAGAATCATGTATTATTTCGCATCCGACATCCACCTGGGGCCGGCGGCCGCGTTTGCACGGGCGGTCGAAAAGACGCTTCGTGGCGTGGCTCGACGACGCGGCGGGATGCGGAGGCGATCTTTCTGGTCGGGGACATCTTCGATTTCTGGTTCGAATACCGCCGTGTGGTCCCCAAGGGCTTCGTGCGGACGCTGGGCAAGCTGGCCGAACTGACCGACCGGGGCGTGCGGGTGGTCTTCTTCACGGGCAAACCACGACATGTGGGTCGGCGACTATCTGGCGCGCGAGTGCGGGCTGGAGATCCACACCTCGCCCGAGGTGATGACCCTCCTCGGGCAAAAAGGTCTTCATCGCCCACGGCGACAACATGAAGATCGACGGCAGCCGATGCTCAAAGTTTCTGAACCGCATTTTCCGTTCGCGGACGTTGAGATGGCTCTTTTCGTGGGGGCGTGCATCCCGACCTGGGCGCTGCGCTTCGGCCATTGGTGGAGCGGCAGGTCGCGCAAAGGGGCACGGCGAGGAGGCGGCAACCGCGGGGCGTCGCTGACCGAACCACGGGGTCTTCCGAGCGCACACCGAGCCGCTGGTCGAGTATGCCCGCGAGTATTCCCCGGACGCATGCGTCGTCTCTTCGTTTTCGGACACATGCACTTCCCGCGCGACTGCCGCGAAGGGGCGGCTGCACGTGGTGAACCTCGGCTGCTGGGCCGAAAATCCCTCCTACGCCGTGCTGGACGCGGCGGGGGAGCTGACGCTGAAAATGCCGGGCAAGGCCTCGGTTTAGCGATAAAACGATTAAATGACGATTCTGTGAAACAATACCTCGATCTGTTGCGCCGGATCAAGACGGAAGGCGTCGTGCGGGGCTACCGCACGGGAACCGGGACCAAGGGGGTCTTCGGCACCAGATGCGTTTCGACCTGTCGGAGGGCTTTCCGCTGCTGACGACCAAAAAGGTGTTATTCCCTCAAGGGGTTATCCACGAACTGCTGTGGTTCCTGGCGGGCGACACCAACATCAAGTATCTGGTGGACAACGGCGTCCATATCTGGGACAACGACGCCTATCGCTACTATAACGAATTGTGCGTGCGCACGGCGTGCTGCCCGTCGATCGGGAGACTTTCCTCGCGGCGGCGGGCGTGGAGTCGCCGATCGAGGGTTACCGCTTCGGCGACCTGAACCATGTCTACGGTTACCAGTGGCGTTCGTGGCCCCGGCCCGACGGGGCGCCGTCGACCAGATCGCGCAGGCCGTCGAGCTGATCCGCACCAATCCCGAATCGCGGCGCATCGTGGTCTCCCGGCGTGAACGTCGCCGAGATCGACGCGATGGCCCTGCCGCCGCCTTGCTGTGCCATGTGCTGTTCCAGTTCTACGTGGCCGGGGGGAAGGCGCTCGTGCCAGTTGTTACCAGCGCAGCGCCGACACGTTCCTGGCGTGTGCGCAATATCGCGTCGTATGCCCTACTGACGCTGATGACGGCGCAGGTACGGCGTGGCCTCGAACCCGGCGTTTTAAAGCCTGTCCATACGCTCGGCGACGCGCACCTCTACCTGAACCACATGGAACAGGCCGACGAGCAGTTGTCGCGCGAACCGCGGCCGCTGCCCGTGATGCGGCTGAACCCCGATGAAATCGCTCTTCGATTTCCGCTACGGGGGATTTCACGCTCGAAGGCTACGATCCCTGGCCGGCGATCAAGGCGCCGATGTCGTTTGAGCGGTCGCAAAGCCCGTGCCGGCTGTACCTGCGGAAAAATTGTTATACGCGGCTGCGATGCCGCCGGACGTTAAAATTTGAAATTTATGGTTAGCATCATCGTTGATAAAACAGCCGTCGCCGAAAACGGCGTGATCGGGGATAAGAATACGTTGTGCCTGGCATATTTCCGAAGACCTGAAACATTTCAAGGCCGTGACGACGGGCATCCGGTCGTCATGGGCCGCAAAACCTGGGAGTCGCTCGGGCGCCCGCTCCCGAACCGTACCAATGTGGTCATTACGCGCCAGCAGGTCGAAATCCCCGGCTGCAGGGTGGTTCATTCGCTCGGGGAGGCCGTCGCGCTGTTTCCCCGGGGACGACGAGGTTTTTCGTCATCGGCGGCGCGCAGATTTATGCGCAGGCCCTGCCCCCGCCGAAGTTTACCTGACGCGCGTGTTCCGCGCCTACGAGGGCGACACGCGTTTCCCGGCGTGGGACGAGCGCGAATGGCGGCTGGTGTCGTCCGGAATCCTTCGCATCGGGTGCGAACTACCCCTTATCCTTTCGCGTTCGAGACCTACGAGCGCCGGCGAAATTAGGTATTTATACCACTGCACGGCTCGCCCCGTAAAGTTCCCTACCTTTGCACTGCAAAGGTTTTTTTTGCATCCGGGACGGTTTCGTGCCCGGAGAAAGGTGAGATTATGGGAAAATATTTCGATATGCTGATGGAGGACGGTACGGATGAAGGAGGGCCTTCACTCGTGCATGAACTGCGGTGTCTGCACGGGCGTATGCCCCGCGGCCGAGTTCTACAACTACGATCCCCGTCAGATCGTCAATATCGTGCAGACGCGCGACGACGATGCCATCGAGGAGTTGCTGAAAAGCGATACGATCTGGTATTGCGGCGAGTGCATGTCGTGCCGCCCCCGCGTCCGCGCGGCAATACGCCGGGTGTGATTCAGGCGCTGCGCACACTGTCGCAGAAGCTGGGTTTCTTCGTCGAGAGCGAGAAGGGGCGCCAGCAGCTGGCCCCTCAACGCGCATCATCGGCGAAAATATCCTCCGCACGGGCTACTGCATCGTACCGCGCTTGGTGAAGCCCGAGCTGCACCCCCGAGCAGGGAACCGTGTGGCAGTGGATCTACGATAACGACAAGGAGGTCTACGGACATCACGCCCGTATACAGTGCGCCACGGCGCGGGGGCCCTGCGCCGTCTGGACGAGCAGTCGCTCGAGGAGATCAACAAAATCTTCGAAGTCAGCGGCGGCAAGGAGATGTTCGACTCCATCGAGGAGCATTCCGACCGCAAGGCCGGGAACTGGGCTACAGGGGGGAGGGCGCCGATCAGCAATACATGATGGATGTCTTCCTTCATAACAACAACGAACACTATTGATCATGATGAAGCGGGCAAGCTGGAAAGAATACCAGAAACAGATCGCCGAAGATAACTATTATTACGGCCGCAGCTGTATCCGGCAGAATTTTTTCCCGGGCAGCGAAAAAATTGTTCATAGACATGCTGCACAACGATCTGGGCAAGGGATCTGTTGGACGATCCCATGCATTCGTCGTGTACGGGTATCGGCTACCATTCGGATATCGTGCCGTTGGAAACCATCATGACGGTCGTGGCGCGGCAGTTCGCGCTGATGACCGAGGCGGGCTATGAGAATTTCGTGACCTCGTGCATCACTTCGTTCGGTGTCTATTCGGAGATACTGGCCACGTGGCACGAGTTCCCCGAGACCGAGGAAAACCGGGAAAACCTGTTTAAAGCCACGGGGCGCGAGTTCCGCAAGCCCGCGAGCCTGGCGCATACCTCGGATGTCGTTTTCCATTTCCGCGAGCAGATCGCCGCCCGGGCAAGGCATAAACTGGTAAACGTCCAGACCGGAGAGCCGCTGCGCGTGGTGGAGCATATCGGTTGTCACTACGCCAAGATATTCCCCAAGTCGGGCATCGGCGGTTCGGAATTCCCCTATGTGCTGGCCGGCATGGTCGAGTCGTGGGGCGGCGAATGCGTGGACTACCCGAGCGGCGGCATTGCTGCGGGTTCGGGTTCCGCAACTACCTGGTGCAGGCCAACCGCGGTTATTCGATCGCCAATTCGCATAAGAAACTCGAAAGCATGGCGCCTTACAAACCCGATTTCATCGTGGCCAACTGCCCGGGGTGCGCGATGTTCCTCGACAAGTGGCAGTATGCGATCGCCGAAATGGAGGGTACGACCTACGGCGAGAACGGCCATGGCATTCCGGTGTTGACCTACGAGGAGATGGCCGGGCTGGTGCTGGGCTACGACCCCTGGGAGCTGGGCATGCAGATGCACCAGGTCGACGTGGAACCCTGCTGGACAAGATGGGCGTCGAGTACGATCCCGCGGCCAAGTATCTGGGCCGCAACGGGAAATATATCGGAAAACCTGAGTCGGCGGTGGTCAACTGCTGCCCGACGGACACGATATACGACATCAGAGAGTAATGAAACGAGTGGCAGTCATAGGCGGCGGCGTAGCGGGCATGCAGACGGCCCTGCGTCTGGCGGAGCAGGGCGTCGAGCCCACGATTATCGAGAAGGAGCCCGAACTGGGCGGCAAGCTCCGGGCTGGCACGTGCTGTTCCCGTCGTTTCACCCCGGCGTCGGAGATACTCACCGAACTGCGCCGCCGCATTGCCGAGCGCGGGATCGAGGTGATGACCCGTACCGAAGCCAGGGGGTTCAGCCGCGAAGGGGTTCAGCTCCCGGACGGGCGTATGCTGGCATGCGATTCGGTCGTGGTCTGCTCGGGCTTCACGCTTTTCGATGCCTCGATCAGGAGGAATACGGCTACGGCATCTACGACAACGTCTTCACGACGGCCGACATCGAGCGCATGTTGAACGAGGGGCGCGTGGCCAAGGCCGACGGATCGCGCCCCAGGCGCATCGCCTTCCTGCACTGCGTGGGTTCGCGCGACGAGAAGGTCTGCCAGCAGCACTGCTCGAAGGTGTGCTGCATCACGGGCGTCAAGCAGGCCATGGAGATGCGGCAGATGTTTCCCGAGGCCGACGTGTTCAATTTTTACATGGATATCCGCATGTTCGGCCCCGGTTACGAGGGAGATGTACCGCGAGGCGCAGCAGAAATACAATATTCACTTCCTGCGCGGACGCATTTCGGAGGCCAGCCCGACGATCGACGGACGGGTGCAGATCAAGGCCGAGGACACGCTGACGGGCCGCCCCCTGCGCATGAGCGTCGACATGCTGGTCCTGATCGTGGGCATGCGTGCCAACGACGACAACGCCGCTTTTGCCGAGGGTGCCGGGCTGAACCGCGCTCCGAGCGGCTTCATGGCTCCGCGCGACATGTTTCTGGGCAACGTGAAGAGCAACGTCGAGGGTATTTTCTACGCCGGGACGGTCACGGCGCCGAAGAATATCGGAGAGAGCCTGAACGAAGGGACGGCCGCTGCCGACGCCGCGGCCCGATATCTGGGGGCATAGCGTATGGCGGCGATCAATTTCGGATATACCATCTCCAAGCCGCGGGCGATCGACATCGACCGCAACAACCTGCGCAAGAGCGACGAGATATTGCGCGAGATGCCCGAGTTGCAGGCCTGCATCGGCTGCGGCGCCTGCACGGGCGGTCTGTACGGGGCAACCTTACGGAATTCAACTTCCGCAAGGTACATACGCTGGTGCGGCGCGGCGAATACCAGGGGGCTTACGAGGAGATGAACAAGTGCATGCTGTGCGGCAAATGCCGTCTGGTGTGTCCGCGCGGTATCAACACGCGCGGCGTAGTCATGCTTATCAAACGTAAACTGGGAGACTTCTGACGATGACTTTTTTCGCACCATTCTGCATACCGTTCATGATCGGCGCCGCGGTGATGTTCATCGTGTTGCTGTGGAAGTGGGGCCTGTGGCTCTACCGTCTGCCGCTCGCCGACAAGAAACGGATTCTGTTCGGCCTGCCTACACGCCGTACCTTCTCGGCGATCGGGGAGGTCGTCGGCGAATCGCTGCTCCACCGCCGCATCTTCAGGGTCAACCCGCTGCTGGGACACATGCACATGAGCCTGGCCTTCGGCTGGTTCCTGCTGATCGCCTTGGGGTGGATCGAGACCGTCGCCTACCTCGGGTTCCCTATGTGCCGTTGCAGGGGCATGTCTTCTTCAAGTACTTTTTCGACGGGGCTCCAGCATAAGCCGGTCTTCGATTTCGTGATGGACCTGCTGCTGTTGTTCGTTCTCTCGGGCGTAGCGCTGGCCTGGAGCAAGCGCTTTTTCTCGAAGAGAATGGGCATGCGCCGCACGACCAAGCATGTGCCGGGCGACCGCATTGCGCTTTCGGCCCTGTGGTTCGTATTCCCGGCGCGCCTGATCGCCGAAAGCACGACTTGCGCCCTTTATGGCGGCGGGGGATTCCTCACCGGTTCGCTGGGCGGATGGATGGCTGCGCACATGAGCACCTTCGTGCTGATAAACCTCGAAAGCGTGGCGTGGTGGTTTTACTCCTCGTGTCTCGGTGTTTTCTTCGTGGCGCTGCCGTTCTCGCGTTATATGCACATCTTCACGGAGATTCCGTTGATTTTCCTGCGCCACTACAAGCTCCGCTCGACCGAAAAGGAGGGGTCGTTCGACAACTTCCAGGTCGAGGCCTGTTCGCGCTGCGGCATTTGTATCGACCCCTGCCAGTTGCAGAGCGTGCTGGGCATCGACAACGTGCAGTCGGTCTATTTTCTGCGCGACCGGCGATATAAGATGCTGCGCCTGCAGGTGGCCGACAATTGCCTGATGTGCGGACGATGCGCCGAGAAATGCCCGGTGGACATCGACCTCAATACGCTGCGCCTCAATTCCCGCGATACGATGCGCAATGTTCCCGACGAAAAGCGCTACGGTTATTTCAAAGGGTTAGACCGCTCGTCCGGCGAGGGGAAGGTGGGCTATTTCGCCGGGTGCATGACCCTCCTGACGCCCCGTACGATGTCGGCGATGGAAAAAGTATTCCAGGCCGCCGGCGAAGAGGGTCTGGTGGGCCGACCGCGAAGGGGGCGTCTGCTGCGGACGCCCGTTGAAACTGGCCGGTGAGACGGATTCGGCGCGCAAGATGATGCGCTACAATACGGAGTTGTTCCGCAAGCACGGCATCACGACGCTCGTGACCTCGTGTCCGATCTGCCTCAAGGTTTTCCGTGAGGATTATGCACTGGCCGGAATCGAGGTGCTGCACCATTCGGAATATATCCTGCGTCTGATGAAGGCAGGCCGTCTCCATGTCGGGCACGGCTCGACGCGTTTACCTACCACGACCCCTGCGAATTGGGACGTGGCAGCGGGATTTACGACGATCCGCGTGCCGTGATCGAAGCAGTCGGGGAATTGCTCGAACCCGCGGAAACCCGCGAAAACGCCCCCTGCTGCGGCTCTTCGGTCGCCAATACGGCGATCTCCGACGGTCAGCAGGTGCAGATCGCAAAATCCGTGGCCGGGCAGTTGGAAGCTACCGGTGCCGAGGTGATCGTCACGGCCTGCCCGCTTTGCAAAAAAGCCATCGGGCGCGGTACGAAAGGGGAAGTCCGCGACCTGGCGGAGATTGTCGCAGCCAATATCCGCTGATTGGGAATGACGGTGTGTGTGGCGAATGGGATCTGCAGACGGTGTGTGCGTTTTCATCCGGCCCTGTTCCGGGTGGTAGGAAATCTGTGGAAAAATCAGCGTGGGGCTAACCTTCGAAAAATAATAAAATATTTTTTGCGGCTGATAGATAGTACGATAAGCGGTGTGCGGAGGGAACATGCGCAGAATTATTTGTAAAGTCCGAATATTTGTCTTATCTTTGCACACGCAAAAGCGATAGTACATCACTGAAGATATATCGCGGGATGGAGCAGTTGGCAGCTCGTCGGGCTCATAACCCGAAGGTCGGAGGTTCGAGTCCTCCTCCCGCTACTAAAGGGGTCGGATTGAAAAAATCCGACCCTGTTTTTATGTTTGGGATTGGATGTAGTTGATTGATAACCAATGGCTGTTCGGATTTACTATGGGCCTGTACTAAAATCTTTTGTTTATGAATACGCTTGAAGATGCAAGGGCATGGGGATTTGTGGGTTTTAAAACGATTGCGGCCCTTAAAAAAGGAGGTGGACTGTATTCCGCAGACGAAAGGAGTATATCTGGTTCTCAGAAAAGAAATAAGTTTCCCTGAATTTGCCGAGGTAGGCCGCGGCGGTTTTTTAAGGGAAAGGATCCCAATGTGGATATTACCGTGTTGAAAAACAATTGGGTGACGGGAACAAATATTCTTTATATAGGAATGACCGGAAGTTCATTGCGCCGACGGATAAAACAGTATATGCAATTTGGTGAAGGAAAGCCCGTAGGACACCGGGGTGGTTGCTATATCTGGCAGATGGAAGACTGTGACCGCCTGATAATTTGCTGGAAAGAATTGGCAGAAGAACTCCCCGGTGAATATGAAACGATGTTAATACGCTCGTTCAAGGATGCCCACGACGGGCGGCGCCCCTTTGCCAACCGTAATAAATAACAGGGATCATGAAAGATCGGGATACACGGTATATTTCCGGCGCCCGGTTTGTAAATTACGTGCCCCGGGATTTCCTCCGATGCTTAATAACCCCGTATTCGATCCTATACAGCACATCGAATAGCGTATTTGTGAACTCCCCGCGACCTTCGTAAACCCGGCCGTCCCTGACGGAGTAGGCTATGTCGAGGATGAACGAACTGTCCCCTTTGTAAAACTGTCCGTCCCTTACCGTAAACAACACGTCGAACCACGAAGCAAATGTGGCGTTGCCCCGGTATATCCGCTCGCCTTCGATGGAGTATGCGGCATCGTAGGGCCAGGTGTTGTTGCCCTCGAAAATTCTTCCGTCTCTGATCGTATACAGGGCGTCGAGCGACAGGGTGAACCTGCCGTCGCCTTTGTAGATTCTGCCGTTTTTGAACGTATATGCCGCATCCAGCGGGTTGGTGCCGCATCCGCGGTAGATCGTCCCGTTCCCGTCGCCGATATATGTGGCGGCGATCAGCAGCGCATCCGTATCGTCGCCTGCGTTATTTCCGAGGACGGCCGGCGACAGGAATAGCAGTATTCCGAGTAATAGGACATTCGGTTTCATGGCCGGCGGTGTTTACGGGTGACGCGGGAATAACCCCGTGTCAGAATCCGCGTTCGCGCATCATCTGTTTGAAGAGGTTTTTCACGACGAGGACGTGGAACGGACGGATGAGGTTGAAATAGACCACTCCCAGTTTGTTGTGGTATCTCACGACCGTGCTCGCGAAGACTTGGCCGCCTTCGATGTAGATGGACATGTAGGCCACCAGGTGTTTGTCGTCCAGGGCGACGATCGTTTCGTCGGCCGTCCTTTCGGCGACGGACATGAAACCGCAGCTTTCGCCGTTGTTCAGGGCTTCTTCCAGTTTTTTCTCGGCGGGCTCCCTCCCCGGTTTTCAGCCCGAAAGGCCTGACCAGCAGGTCGCGTAGCCGGAAGAGAAACTTCAGCCATGCCGGGCAGGTTGTCCAAAAATGCCGCCATCACCTGGTTCGGGGATACTTTTCCTGGATTTTGCAGGCGGCAGCGGAAGCAGTCGCGGTAATTGGCGTCGGGGTAGCGGATGATCCGCGAATTTTCCGGGAGAGGTGATTTGCATACTTTCATGATTGTGCGGACGGCGTCGGTTAGTGACGGCTCCCATGTCGTAAAGCTAACGAAAATTTGCGGGAATACCGCATTCCCGGAACGGTAAACACCGGCGGCCCGCCCCGATCCCCGAGGCAGGCCGCCGGCTTGTGAAACCGTTGCGCCGTTATTTGAATTTCAGCGAGATCTTTCCGTCTGAAGGATACAGGACGAATATGCTTCCCGCGGAGGTGCCGTCGGTCGCAATGGTGCCCTTCGTACAATCGAATGCGTAGGCGAACCCTTTTTGGACTGCGGCGATCCGCCTTGCCCCGAACGCCGTGAACGGCAACGCTGCACCGGGTGCTGCGGTCAGCTCCAGCATCCAGTCGGGGCCTTTGCCGGGGACGGCGATCTCCATCCCTTCTTCCGAAAGCAGTATCGTGAGCTTCCGTCCGTCGTCCATCGGCCACTCCACCCGAGTAATTTGCCCTTGCCCTTTTCCGTTACGGCGGGGGTGCCGCCCTGCGCTTGGGCCAGACTTCCGTCGGCAGTGCGCCGCATGACCCGCAGCCCGGCCAGCTTCTCCCGTGTGCTCCACATGCAGCCGTCCACGACAGGCAGCGTCGTGTAGACGCACTGGTTGGTGGTGCCGGCTTTGCGGTAGTAGTCCGACTCCATCCGCTGATCGAACATGTGGATGTCGCGGATGCACAATGCGCCGCCCTCCCATAGCAGGTTGGTGCGGTAGTAACGGCTGTTGTACCATACGGTTTTACGATCCTTTTCACGGTAGTCGGTCAGTGCCGTAACGGCCGTCGGGGGCGTTACCGGGAAATTCTCCCGGAACCATTCGCCCGACCGGGTGAGCGTCTCCACACGGATTTCGCCCTTGCGGAAACGGTTTGCCAGCAGCGGGATCTGATGTTGAGCCCCTTCTCCATGCTGCCCCAGGTGAAGGAGTTTTCCTGCCCGGCCTGCGTGTAGGCGAATGCGAGGCAGGGGTTCTTCGAACATCGACCGGAAGAACCACTCGACCCACTGGCGGCTGCCGCCGCTGTCGCCGTAGACGGGTTCCAGCGAAATCACCCCCTGCAAGGCTCCGCCCACGCAGTTGTCGTACTGGTAGATCGGGTCGCTGCCCAGCATGCGGAATACGGGGACGGGGATCTGTCCCTCGCAGGTCTGAGCAGGCATGTAGGCATTGACCCGGCTGGGATAATAAGCCTGGTTCCAGTAGCCGCCCCACAGCGTGTAGCCGTCGGTACCTATCTGGTCTTTGCAGTTGCACGAAGCGACGATGCCGTATTTGTCGTACATGTACCCGAGCGTATAGGCGTCGATGAACCATGACCCGATGGCCGTCGGGTATTTGCCGAATACCTCTTTTGAATTTTTCCATGTAGACGTCCACCAGTTTGCGGCGTTCTTCGGGTGTGTACCCCTGTTGCGAAGCCCACGTCGGCATGCCAGTCCCACGGGTAGCGGCCGCGCCACTTGAGCCCTGCGGCTTCCACGTGGGGCTGCGTGATCTCCCACCAGCCGCCCACCTCGGTGCCGGGATAGACGTCCTGTGTCAGCAGTTGCCGGTAGCGGGGATTGATCAGCGCGTCGTATTGCAGCAGGAACGTGGCCGGGAGCCCGTATTCGGCGAGCTGTGCCGCCTGCCGTGCGACGGTTTCGTAGAGTACCGTTTCGGTGATCTCTTCGCTGCGCGGTTCGATATTGCGGATGAAGTTGACGATGTTGACGATGCGGGGGGCCTCGGAGCCGGCCTTGCCGGCTGCGGATGCGGAGACGCATCCGCAGCAAAGTGCGAGCAGGAGTAGTTTGCAGGTTTTCATGATTATTTTGTTTCAGGTATACAAATATAATCGGCAGATCCGAACCGAGGCAATTCCGGTGTGCATTTTGCAGGGAAACGTACGTAATATGCCAAAATTCGTACCCCTATGGAAAACAAAGAAACGACCTGCACGCCCCTGCGAGCAGAATTTCGAACGTAAAGTGAATGAGCTGGTCAAGCGAGGGGCGAAGCCCCCGATACCGAGCAGCGTGCAAAGAAGAAGGAGGCCGAGGTCAAGGCCGCTTTCGACGAACACGGGAAGCCGGAAAAATAACCGTTCCCGATGAGGACTGGGGTGCCTGCACAACGATTGTGCGGGCACCTCTGCGTTCGGGAGCGACCGTACGGCGCGGAATCGAGCGGGCGGATTGCCGCTATTCCGGGGAAATGATTATCTTTACGCGGTTAATAATTAGGTCGATTTATGGTAAAAAGAATATTTTGGGTACTATCGGGGGAACCCCGATGGTGCGGATTAACCGGCTTTGCCCCAACCCGAACGTCAATATCTATGCGAAACTCGAAGGTTTCAACCCCACGGGCAGCATCAAAGACCGCATTGCGCTCCGGATGATCGAGGAGGCCGAACAGGACGGGCGCCTCACGCCCGGCAAGACGATCATCGAACCGACGTCGGGCAATACGGGCATCGGCCTGGCCATCGTTGGCATCGTCAAGGGATATCCCGTGGAGATCGTGATGAGCAGCGCCGTGTCGGTCGAGCGGCGTAAAATAATTCGTTCCTATGGTGCGAAGGTGATCCTTACGCCCGCAGAGAGGGAACCGACGGGGCGATCCGCCTGGCCCGCAGCAAGGTGGCCGGCGACCCCGACAAATATTTCATGCCCGACCAGTTTGCCAATGCGGGCAATTACCTGGCGCATTACCAGTCTACGGCACTGGAAATATGGCAGCAGACAGGCGGCAGGATCGACTACCTGGTCTGTGCGATCGGTACGTCGGGGACGCTGATGGGGCTTTCGCGGTTCCTGAAGGTGATGAAGCCCGACATCAGGGTCGTCTGCGCGCAACCGATCCGGGGCCATTATATCCAGGGATTGAAGAATATGGAGGAGGCTATCGTCCCGGACATTTACGATCCTTCGCAGATCGACATGCAGGAGATGGTCGAGAGCGAAGAGGCGATCGCCGTGGCGCGGGAGATCATTGCCAGGGAGGCGATCTTCGCCGGCATGAGCAGCGGGCGCCGCGATGCTGGCGGCCGTGCGCACTGCGCAGCGCATCGAACGGGCAATATCGTGGTGGTCTTCCCCGACCGTGCCGAGAAGTACCTCAGCACGACGATGTTCGACGAGTTCGCGGACTGATATTGCGGACGATGGATGTGAAAAAAGCCTGCGACCGGAAAGTCGCAGGCTTTTTGCTGTCGCAGTGCTTTTTTTTTGTCGTCGCAGCCCCTATTTTCGGGCGTTGTAGGCTTCGACGCCGCTCTTGAGGAATCCCACGAAATTGTCGACGTTGAGGTCGTACCCGCGCGGCGGCACGAGTTGTTTCCCGTCCCGTCCCTGGAGCACGTAGTAAGGCTGGGCATTTACCCCGTAGGTTTTCAGGGCGTAATACGAGTTTATCTTGCCGAGGCTTTTAAGCACCTTTTCCCGCGTCGGTCGTTACCCAGTCGCTCTCGGGAAGCACTTTTTATCGTCGGAGTAGAGCGCCCACGATCACGTAGTCGTTGCGCAGGATGTCGAGCACTTGCGGGTCTGCCCATACGCGGGCTTCCATTTCGCGGCAGTTGACGCATCCGTGACCCGTGAAGTCGATGAAGAGCGGTTTGCCGATCTTAGCGGCATAGGCCTCGGCTTCTTTCAGGTCGAAGAATCCTTCGAGGCCGTGGGGCAGGTGCAGGAAATCGCTGTGCTTGGGTTTCTGTCCCTCGACGGTCAGCAGCATGCGCGCTTCTGTGCCCGAAGGGGCCTGCGCTTCCTTCCCGATCACGAAATCCTGCGTATGCAGCGGCGGCAGGTAGCCCGAGAGGCCTTTGAGGGGGCGCCCCACATGCCGGGGATCAGGTATACGACGAACGAGAAGGTGACGATGGCCAGTGCCAGGCGGCCTACGCCCAGATAGGCGTATCGCTGTCATGCGCAAATTTGATTTTTTCCCAGCAGATAGAGCCCCAGGAGCGAGGAAGGTCTACGATCCATACGGCGAGGTATATCTCGCGGTCGAGCAGCCCCCAGTGGTAGGTCTGGTCGGCGACCGAGAGGAACTTCATGCCGAGCGCAACCTCGATGAATCCCAGTACGACCTTCACCGAGTTTGAGCCATCCGCCGCTTTTTGGGCAGCTTCTTGAGCATCGACGGGAAGAAGGCGAAGACGGTGAAGGGAAGCGCGAAGGCGACGGAAAAACGCCAGCATGGTGACGATCGGGCTCCAGAATCTTCGCCCGACGTCGATTTGATAAGCACCAGAACCTACGATCGGGCCCGTGCAGGAGAAGGATACCAGCACGAGGGTCAGGGCCATGAAGAAGATGCCGGCCAGACCTTTCGAGTCGGCTTTGCTGTCGGTTTTGTTGACCATCAGGAGGGCATGGTAATTTCGGAACGCCCCGAAGAACGATGCGGCGAATACCATGAATACGAGGAAGAAAGGATATTGGGCAGCAATAATGTAACTGAACGAAGTACCGAG
>VOFK01000245.1_pt1 | contig 15500 bp, 22 predicted proteins | sample 5384121 | NCBI WGS metagenome assembly VOFK01 (sample SAMN12384730, study PRJNA508395) | human gut metagenome | isolation source: healthy gut J | host: Homo sapiens
TGCATCCAGCCGGGAATGCGCTTGTGATCACCGGGGACGAAATGTACGCCGTGCCGCGCCGCTACCTCGGCTATGCTCTCTCCTGTCTCCGCGTCCCATATTGCGGGATCGGCAACTCCGGCAATGCGTCTGCCGCTGAGAAAAGGGTGCTCGCGCTCTATCCTTGCTATCTCGGAAAATACCCGTTCCGGAGTCCATCTCACGCCTACATCCGGATCGCCGGTACAGCCGTACAACTCGAGGATACGATAAAAAACTCCGTCGTGATCCACCGCCCACCAGCCGCAGGAAAACGGCTTGTTATAGCCCCAGTCGAATGATCGATAGAGCTTCCAGTCGTCGGGCGGACGGAACGGCGAAATAACATGCGTCAGTCGGCGGTCGCCGTAGTGCTCGGGATCGTCGCGCAGCTCCTCGAAGAATTGTCCCTCCGCAGTATCCCATCTGCCGTACAGCCATGCGTCGCGCAGCTTTGACGGCAATGCCTGCAGCTGTTTGATGTAGTCGGGCTGAGCCTGCATCAGCGCGGTATTGTCGGTGACGAGCGAGCGGATAAATGTGTAATCGGCGGGATCCTCTCCCTCGACATAGCGTCGGTCGATAAATATCCTCTTAATATAGGAGTGTCCGCGCCCGCCGGGATTGCAGGTGTAGTAGATACGGCGGGGATAATCGCCGGTTCCGCGCAGACATGCGCTGATGGCTTTCATCTGATATTCGGTCAACTGCGTTGCCTCGTCAATGAAGATGACGTCGTATTCAACGCCCTGCATGCGTCCGAGATCCTCGTCCGTATCGCAGTAGGAAAAGGTAATGCTGCCGCCGCCGGGAAATGTCATTCGCTTTTCCTTATCCGAATAGACGGCAATGCCGGCGAGCCGCTCGCGAAGAAGAAATGCGGATGTGGTTGTTCGTCAACTCCGGATAAGTCCGTCTGACGATAAGAATGCGTATTCCGGGATGCCGCAGGGCGAGCAGGGCAGCCTTTGTACGTACCGCCCAGCTTTTGCCGCCGCCTCGCGCACCGCCGAAGCCGACATGCTTTGTCGACGCGCGCAAAAACTCCTTTTGCTTTTCGCTCGGCGCCTTGATAAAAACGGTCTTTGCCACGCCACGTTCACTGTCTTTTGTTTCTCTGTTCATGGCGGCATATCAGTCCGAATAGCCGTCGTCGCCGTCAATATGTACCGTTATCTCTCGGAGATCGGAAGATGCCTCCGATTCGGCGCACTCGACCTTGCTGCGAAGCTCTCTCAGCTTCAGCTCACGTTCTGTCGCCTCGTCGCCGAGCGAGAGGGACTGCAGGTCCTTTATTTCCTTTAGAGCGGAAACGACGTGCCGCAGCTTTTGCGTGTCGGTGGGATCGAGTGCATTTATCGCTTCGTCGAGCTGACCGACTATACGGTCGGCGATCCTGTTTATCCGGGCAATGCGCTCGGTCGTTATCGCTTTTTCCGCCCTCTTACCGCACGGCATCGCTCACACAGCTCCTCTCCTTTTTCGCGGCGAAGCTCTTCGCCGAAAATGTATTCATTGTTCCTTTTTGTCACCTTATCGGGAAACACCGCATTATCTGCGCTGCTTTCTCGCCTTTCTTCATATTCTTCAAAATCTTCATATTCTGCAAAACATACATATTCTTCATTCATGCACTGCTGCACGACCCCATCAGTTCGAATCGACGCGAACCGTGTCCCGTTCAGGCGGCTGCGACCGCCGTATGCCGAGAGCAGCGGCGTGCCGCAGCCGTCGCATATCCGTATCGGGATACGGCGGCAGCTGCAGGAGGTGCCCGTGCAGCCGAGAGAGCTCTCGCAGCCGACGCAGCCGCTCTCATATATGACCATTGTATCAGATCCTGTTGCCCGCGATGCCGTGCGTGCCGATGATGCGGTATATCTGCGTACGGGAAAGATTGTGGCGGCGAGCCAGCTCTATTACCGATATACCGCGCTTATAATCACGGCGGACTGATGCATTCCGTTCTGTTTTGCGCGCCTCGGGCAGCCTTCCCCCTTAGGTACTCCAACCGCGCGAAGTCTTGCCTCTTGTCTCCGGTCATGCTCGCACAGACAGTGCCACGAGCAGAAATATTCATCTCCGCGCCGATATGCCCATTCGTCTGTCGGCGGATAGAAGCGCTTTCCGCATATGGGGCATATTTTCTCTATCCAGTAGTCGCTTGTGCGCTTTTTATCGGAATCGTCGCAGATGAGTGCGACTGCGGCGGGTGTCATGCCGCCGAGAGCGGTGTCCTTGCGGCTTTTTTTACATGTCGGATCGGAATAATATAACTGCATAATTATGTTCCTTTCAGTCTTATTATGGAGAATTTTCTGTTATTTCGTTTGACCATGACGAATATGTAGAAAGACGACACGGCCGCTGTCGACTTTTTATCATTATTTGCTTGACAAACATAGTTTATGATGATATACTTGATTCGCAAATGACATCAGCTCCGCCTCTGTCACTTTATGATGCTATTATAGGCTACATTTTCTACCTTGTCAATGTGAAAAAATCACTTTGGAGGATAAATCGGTCGAGCATAAACTACATTATCTCAGTATTGCTGATAAAAAACGACACTAACCGAAGGTTCCCGACAAAGTAAAAAGAAATAATCTTAAAAAATCGGAGGGAATAACGCAATGTTTTGGAACAAATTTGTATCCCTTTGCGCGAGGGAACGTGTGTCACCGAGTGCGGTATGCATGAGTCTCGGCTTTTCCAATGCTACGGCAACTCACTGGAAGAACGGTTCGCATCCGAGCGCGACCTCGCTGTCGCGTATCGCCGGCTATTTTGCCGTTGCACCCGAGTATTTTACAACGGAGGATGAGACAGTTGTGCGCGCACGCCGTATTCCTGTCTACGGAAAGGTGGCTGCGGGCATACCGATAGAGGGCTATTACCGATATTGACGATTACGAGGAGATAGATGAGGCGATGGCGGCGAGCGGTGAGTATTTTGCTCTGCGAATACGCGGAGACAGCATGGAGCCGCGGATGCGCAGCGGCGATACTGTTATAGTCCGCCGTCAGGATGATTGCGACAGCGGCGATGTTGCCATTGTAATGATTGGAGGCGAGGATGCTACCTGCAAGCGGATAAGAAAAGCTGGACGGCGGCATCATGCTCATTCCCGATAATCAGAAGTACGATCCTATGATATATACGCGCGCTGAGGCACAGCAGATAGGCATTTCGATACTCGGAAAGGTAGTGGAGCTTCGCGCCCGCTACTGAACTTTAGACATTGCGGTCGTATTTTTCACGGATCATACATACCTGCTTGCGTAATGGATACGTTTGTCGAATGGATATGTTTGTCGAATGGATACGTTTGTCGAATCCGCCGTTCTCCCGAAAGCCGATAAGGAGCTTTTATAACAACCGCATTTACGGCATGATCTTATCCTTGTAGACCATGCCGGCCGAATCAAATCAAGTCAACCGACGGCGGCTTGCCGCGACCTGTCTGACCATACACATACCCTACTACGGAGGAAAAAAACAGAATGAAGAACGATATTTTTGCAAACATTGCCGCTGCCGGCATCGGCGGCAGACAGGAGCTGCTGTCTCGCCCGGAGCCGGTGCCGTTCGAGCCGAACAATGCCGTGCTTACGGCGGGAGGCGAGGCATACGGTGTGTCGGAAAAGATGCATACCGAGGAGCAGCTCCGTGCCGCACTTGCCGAGCTGCGCGAGCGCTATGCTCCCCTTTACCGAGGATCTTGCACCCGAGTGCCGCTCGAGCAAGGAGATCATCCCGCTCGGCGAGTTTACACTGTATGAAGAGGACAGCGATCCGAAGCAGATAACACTGCCGCATTACGGAGCGCCGGTCGGATGTCACGAGCAGCTTTATGATACGCGCTTTTTGCACTTCGTCCGGAGCAGACGCAGGGAAAAGCGGTGTATATCTGCATCGGAGGTGCGGACTATTTCGCATCTGTCTATGTAAACGGGGTATGTGTCGGAATACACGAGGGATTTTTTCTCACCCTTTGAATTCGAGATAACCGATTATGTAAATGCGGGACTTAATGAGCTTCGTATTCAGCTTAAAAACGACCATGTATTTATGGGCAGCAAGGGGCAGGACGGCATTTCCTATGAGGGCGAGAAGATGTATGCCGCTACAGGTCCCGGCTGGGACGATCCCGCAGTCGGTTGGCATCACTGTCAGCCCGGCATGGGACTGTATTCTGATGTCCGTATCGAGGTTCGCGAGCGGCTGCATATCTCCGATCTTTGGATTCGTCCGGATATCGGCAGCAGCGAGGCGGAGCTGTGGGTCGAGGTCCAGAGCTCCGAGTACGGCGAATTCCCGGTAGAGCTCGATATCTCCGTATACGGTCAGAACCACCGCGCGACCGTCGTCGAGAATATGTATTATCAGCCGACTGCGGTACGTATGTGCGGCCTCGGCGATACCTTTACCGCCGCTCAGGGTCCTGACGGCTTCGGTCGGGGAACGCCTATCCCCGCCGAACACGGTAAGAATCTCTATAAGGTACGCATCCCTATGGGCGAATTCCTCCTTTGGGAGCCGGAGACTCCGTACCTCTATCAGGCACAGGTCGCGCTTATATACGGCGGCGCCGTCATCGACCGTGCGAGCGCGCAGTTCGGTATGCGCAGCTTTACCGAGGATACCGAGCCGGATGAGGCAGGGCTGCGCGGCATGTTCCGACTGAACGGCAGACCCATCCGTCTGCGCGGTGCAAATACCATGGGCTTTGAACAGCAGGATGTTATGCGCGGTGATATAGATCAGCTGCGCGACGATATACTCCTTGCCAAGCTCTGCAATATGAACTTCCTGCGACTTACTCAGCGTCCGGTTCAGGATGAGATATATAAGTGGTGTGATACCGCCTCGGTCTTATGACGCAGACCGACCTGCCGCTGTTTGCCAAGATGCGCCGCTTTAAGTTTGCGGAGGGTGTGCGTCAGGCTCAGGAGCTTGCGCGCATGATACGCGGACACGCCTGCAATGTCGTTGTTTCCTATATGAACGAGCCTACCCCCGGTGCGGGCGGCAAGCCCCATCGCCACCTTACCCGTCCCGAGATGGAGGACTTCTTCTCTGCGTGCGACCTCGCACTCAAACTCTGCCATCCCGACTGCGTTATAAAATATGTCGACGGCGACTACGATCCGCCCTGCGCCTCGCTTCCGGATAACCATTGCTACTGCATGTGGTATAACGGGCACGGTATCGACATCGGTCGCTCTGGCGCGGCTATTGGCTGCCGACCAAGCCCGGCTGGTATTACGGCTGCGGCGAGTTCGGCACAGAGGGTCTCGAGCAGGAGAGCGTTATGCGCAAATATTATCCTGCCGAGTGGCTTACCGAGCCGTTCGATCCGGCGGCATATCGTCGGTGCGCAGACTGCACCGTTCCATTATTTCTTCTACGACGATCAGGACAGCATGGGCGATTGGATAGAGGCGAGCCAGCGTTTCCAGGCTCTCGGCGTACGCGCCATGACCGAGTCGTTCCGCCGCGACAATCGTATGATAAGCGGTGCACTGCATCTGTTTATCGATGCGTTCCCGAGCGGATGGATGAAGACCATCATGGACTGCGAGCGTCATCCTAAGAAGGCATTCTTCGCATATCGTGATGCGCTTGCGCCTATAATGCTCTCGCTCCGTACCGATCGCTTTACATATTATGAGGGTGAGGATATCTCGATCGAGGCTCATATCTGTAACGACACCCAGCTTTCGGGCGACTGCCGCGTAAGATTTGAGCTTTACCGTGCCGGCGAGCTTGCGTATTCCGGCGAACAGAAGTCTTACATGGCTGCCAACTGTGCGGGCTATGCCGCAAGTGCGGTCATGCCTGCTCCCGAGACCTCCGATCGTGACAAGTACACACTTCGCGGTATTCTGATAGACGGCGACGGAAAGGCTCTCGCGTGGAACGAGCTTCCTCTTGAGGTATTCCGTCATGTCGAGATCACCCCGTCGGAGAATACCCGTCTTATCACCATGCTGACAGAGGATACCGTTATCGCAGGCGAGACCGTACATGTCAAGGCGTGCGGAATGAGTCCGGTGCATTTCGCATCAAGAAAGACCGGACACCCCTCGGTAGCCGAGTTTGAGCCTGAGGATATCCGATATTTCTACGACAGCTCCGAGGATATGATAACCCCGATAGTTACTCATACCTTCGAGTGTGACGCGTTCACTCCCATACTTGTCGGCGGCAATACCGACTCGGACGGCAACTGGCATAAGGTCATGATAGCCGGCGAGCTTATACGCGACGGCATACGCTATGTTGTATGCAATGTCGACCTGCGTCTTGAGAATCCGATCGCCGAGCGTCTAAAAGCCGCATTGGTGAAATAAATCGTTCTCGGGCTGCCGTTGCGTTTTCCGCAAGCGCTTCTGAGGATCGTTAGATTTTAGCGGGCATTGCCGATAGACTGCATGATTCGTTTCGGCATTTTTTCGGAAAACAGCCGTACCGGCATGACGCGCGCCGTACTTCGGAAATATCAGAACAGCATAAATAAAAAACGGGCATCGTGCAATTATAGCTGCACGATGCCCGTTTCACTGCTGTTGAAGTTTAATAATGCGGTGTTGAGATTACAGACAAACAGATAAGAACGGCTTATAACTGATAAGAATCGAATTGCCATGTTATGATATAAAAAATGTAACGCTGTTAAAACGATCTCGGTCGGATAAAAACAAAAACAGTTGAAATCGAATCGGCAAGCAGAGCGCGGGACAAAACACTAAATCTTTAAGATGGTCGAAAGTACGAATAAGAAATAAAAAGACTCAAAAGCAGGAATCGCAAACAAAAAAAGACCCGAGCGCGTCGGCGGTGTGCCGTACGCAGCTTTGGTCTTTGTCTGTTTCTGTACGTGGCCGGTTTAGGCAGAGCGGGGAATTACTTTATCTCTACCGAGACATGTCTCCCGTCAAGTCCTGCCGTAGCCTTCATCAACAGGCGGATAGCCTTGGCTATGCGTCCGTGACGACCTATGACCTTGCCGACGTCGCCCTCGGATACCGAAAGCTCGAGGCAAACATTATCTCCGTCCACGGTTTCCGTGACGGTTACGCCGTCGGGATCGTCAACGATTCCGCGTGCAATATCCGTGAGAGTCTTTTTTCAGATCTGCTGCCATTGTGTTAACCACTGCTTTTTGCGTCGGCAAAAGCTCCCTTTCGGAATAAAACGGCGGCATAATTATATGCCTGCCGTGTCGGTCGGAGTAAATCTTGTGACCGCTCTTGCCGATATCAGTCGATGATACCGCTCTTCTTGAAAATGGATCTTACGGTCTCGGTAGGCTGAGCGCCGTCAGCGATCCACTTCTTAGCCTGCTCCTCGTTGATCTTGATGGTTGCGGGATCGGTGAGGGGGTTGTAGTAGCCGAGCTCCTCGATAAAGCGGCCGTCGCGAGGGCTTCTCGAGTCAGCGACAACTACTCTGTAAAAAGCATTCTTCTTGGATCCCATTCTTCTGAGTCTGATCTTTACCATTTTTCTTTTCCTCCGAAAATTCTTATGTTAGGATAAATTTATTTAAAAAGGCATTTTGCCCTTTTTACCGAGTAATCTCTTCATCATACGGCTGTTTCCGCCGCCGGTGAGCTGTTTCATGAGCTTGTTTGTCTGATCGAACTGCTTTAGCAGCCGATTTACCTCTTCTACCGAGGTGCCGCTGCCTGCGGCTATTCTGCGCTTGCGCGACGGATTGATTATCTCCGGCTTTTCGCGCTCTTGGGGGTCATCGAGCGGATGATGGCCTCGGTCCTGCCGATTGCCTTTTCATCTACCTTGATGTCCTTCATTTTTGCGCCTGCGCCGGGAAGCATTCCGAGTATCTGCTCCATGCTGCCCATGTTCTTTATCTGACCGAACTGCTCGAGATAATCGTTCAGTGTAAAGCGCGAGCGCCTGATCTTTTCTTCAAGCTCAGCAGCCTTCTTTTTGGTCATACGACTGCTGCGCCTTTTCGATAAGCGAGAGCATATCGCCCATGCCGAGGATACGGCTCGCCATACGGTCGGGGTAGAACGGCTCGATCGTGTCGAGCTTTTCGCCCGTTCCGACGAATTTTTTATCGGTTTTCCGGTAACGTAGCGTACACTCAGTGCCGCACCGCCTCTTGTATCTCCGTCGAGCTTTGTCAGAATAACGCCGGTGATGTCGAGCAGATCGTTAAAGGACTGTGCAACATTGACCGCATCCTGACCGAGCATGGCATCGACAACGAGAAGAATTTCGGTGGGATTTACCGCCGCCTTTATCTCCTCGAGCTCGCGCATCATGTCCTCGTCGATGTGCAGTCTGCCTGCCGTGTCGATAAAGACCATGTCGTTTCCGTGCTTTATCGCGTGCTCCACACCCTCGCGCGCTATCTTTACGGCATCGCGCTCACCCTCGATGGCGAAAACGGGAATATCGAGCTGAGCGCCTACCACCTGCAGCTGCTTGACAGCGGCGGGACGGTAAACGTCGCAGGCGACGAGCAGAGGGCGCTTTCCCTGCTTCTTGTACAAACCGGCAAGCTTTGCTGCGTGAGTGGTCTTTCCTGCGCCCTGCAGACCGGTCATCATAACGACTGTCGGAGGCTTCGAGGCTATTGTCAGCTTCGATTGCGTTCCGCCCATTGTCTCGGTGAGTTCTTCGTTTACTATCTTTATTATCTGCTGACCCGGCATCAGGCTCTCGAGCACATCCGCACCGACAGCGCGCTCGGTCACGCGCTTGATAAAGTCGCGCACGACCTTAAAGTTAACATCCGCCTCGAGCAGTGCGAGCTTTATCTCGCGCATACCCTCGCGCACATCCGCCTCGGTGAGCTTACCCTTGCTGCGAAATTTTTTAAATGCAGCGTTCATCTTGTCTACAAGACTGTCGAACATAAAAAAGTATATCTCCCTTCGGTGTTTTTCGTTTGTCTGCGGCGCTTCATTTCGACCGATCGACCGAAATCACTCTTCGCTCGGCTTTGCCTGCCGTGCGGCGGTAACATGCTATTTATACAGTTCTCCGAGCAGTCCGCACAGCTCTTTCAGCCGCTCTGTGCTCGGCTTATCCACGGACAGCTCCCGCTGCATCTGCTCGGTCAGCTCCTGCGCACGCGAGAAGCGGTGCGCGAGTCCGAGCTTTTTCCTCATAGCCGTTCAGTATCGACCTTGTCTTTTTCGAGCGAGGCGCGGACACCCTGCCGCGACAGACCGGTTATCTCCGCCGTCTCTCCGAGCGACAGATCGTCGCTCCAGTATAGGTCGGCAATCTCGCGCTGTCTGTCGGTCAGCAGCTGACCGTAAAAATCAAGCAGATAGCCGAGCCGCGCGCTGTCCGGAATGTCGCCCTGCGGCAGTATTCCCGCCGAGGCTATGCTATCGTTCTTATTACCACTATTATTATTTATCTCGCTCACATCCTCTATGATCAGGTGATAAAGCAAAACGCTTTACAGAGTATATCATTTTTTACTCACTCTGTCAAGCGTTTTTTTGAAAAATAATTTCATAAGACAGTATATTAGAAGAATCTTGCAGTTTTTTAATTAGCCGATTGAAAAAATACGCGAACATGTTTATAATTGTAGTATAATTATATATTTTATTTTCCTGCGCACAGCTCGCATACCGGCGCGGACACGATCTGATTTTAACGGAAAACGGAGGCGGTAGAATGACCGATACGGTCACACTTATACTCGAAATTATCGGAACGATAGCATTTGCCATATCCGGAGCACTCGTCGGCATAGAAAAGCGAATGGATATTCTCGGCGTGGCGATACTCGGCGCAACGACGGCGGTCGGCGGCGGAATAATGCGCGACCTGCTGCTCGGCAGTACTCCGCCGCAGGCACTGCAGCATCCGCTGTATCTGATAATCGCTGTTTGCTCGGCGATAGTTATCTTCTTCTCGCGCATTCGCTCGGCGCTTCGCCGAAACCGTGTGCTCTTTGACGCTGTGCTTCTCGTAATGGATTCAATAGGACTCGGCGTGTTTACATCGGTCGGTATCGGAGCTGCAAAGCAGCTCGGCAGCGGCATGTTCATATCGGCTTTTGTCGGCGTTGTTACCGGAGTCGGCGGCGGGGTCATGCGTGATATAATGAGCGGAGACATTCCGTTTGTTTTCAGAAAGTATTTTTACTGCTCAGCCTCGATAATCGGCGCGGTCGTTACCGCTGCGCTGTGGGACACGATAGGGGCTGTTCCGGCGATGCTGCTCGGCGCCGCCGTGATCGTTCTGCTCAGGTTCCTTGCGGCTCGGTTCAGATGGCGGCTTCCGCGCGCCGTGACCGACGGTGATATTGATGCGGGCGACCTCCCGGTGCGTCGGGCATCGGCTGACGGTAGGGAGGACGGCAGCGCAGACGACAAACGCGGCTGATGAAGTTAAATACGAATAGAGCGGCTCGATTCGGAGGGCTTTTCATTGTCACGTCAGCGGCGCAAAAAAGCTGTTCTGCGGAGACAATTCCGCCTTGACAAACGCAGATAAATGGTGTACACTATACATGATAGGAATGTATGATGACGTAGTGTTATCTTTTTCCGAAAGCAAGGCAGAGGAGGTCGGCATGGCAAGGAGTATGACCGCCTTCGGCAGATGCAGCGACATTGTCGGAGGAAAGAGTATAACGGTCGAGCTGAAAAGCGTAAACAACCGTTTTTTCTTGACTGCAATTCCCGTGTGCCGAGAGCATACGGCGCTGTCGAGGAGCGGATAAAACCGTATCTTCAGTCTCGCGGAGTCGTTCGCGGCAAGGTGGATGTTTTCGTTTCGGTAATACGGATCGACGGCGGCGAGACCGAGCTTGCGCTCGACGGAGAATATCTGCGAAGATATATAGAACTGCTTCGGCAGATGCGCGATGAGTACGGGCTGCGTGACGATATCAGCGTGATGACGGTCGCCGCGAACCGTGATATCTTCACCGAGACCGAGAGCGGAGCGACCGAGCAGGATACCGAGGATATAATGAGCGTTATATCACGCGCGGTCGATACCTTTATTGCCATGCGTATTGCCGAGGGCGAAAATATCTGCCGCGACCTCTGCAAAAAGCTCGAGCATCTCGGCGCGCTTGTCGGCGAGATAGAGCGCGAGGAGCCGAGAATGAACGAGGCATACCGTGCCCGCCTCGAGGCTAAGCTGCGTGCTGTGCTTGAGGGGCGCGGAGCAGGCGCTCCGGACGAGGCGAGGATAATCACCGAGTGCGCGATCTTTGCGGACAAAGGTGGCGGTCGATGAGGAAACAGTCCGGCTGCGCAGCCATCTCGACGCTTTCGGCACTGCGCTCTCATCGGATGATGCTGTCGGCAGACGGCTCGACTTTCTCGTTCAGGAGATCGGCCGTGAAATAAATACTATCGGGAGCAAGGTGTCGGATGTTCATATGACCGATACCGTAGTCGAGATGAAGAGCGAGCTTGAGCGCATAAGAGAGCAGGTTCAGAACCTCGAATAAGAATTCCACCCACGACCGACAGAGGTTAGCTTATGAGATTTATCAATATAGGCTTCGGAAACATGGTTGCCGCTCATAGAGTGGTGACGCTCGTCAGCCCCCGATTCATCGCCGATAAAACGAATGGTGCAGGATGCCAAGGATACCGGCAGGGCGATAGACGTTACCTGCGGCAGACGGACCCGCTCGGTAATAGTTACCGACAGTGAGCATGTTATCCTGTCCGCCGTTCAGCCCGAAACGATCGCGGGCAGACTTAACGACACAGAGCCTGACGACGCAGACCCGGAGGAGCTTTTAAGGGCAGCCGGAGTGTCGGTACAGACCGTCTAAGGTGCTTACCGCGGTGCTCTGTCGCAGCCTCGGAGCGGTGTTGATCGCCGTCGGATAGATACGTAAATATAAAACGGCGGCATCTGTATCGGAAGATTTGATTTGATATAACTTTTAATTTGTCGGCACATAGAGCCGTGCTCGTCCGGATAGGTCGGGACAGAACGGCACGGCTGCGAGCCGATAGCAATACCAGATGAAAGGAAGCTTTCGGACGACGAAAGCTATGGTCAGAGGCATGGGTAATCCGAGCGACCTCATTTTTGTAATATCGGGGCCCTCCGGCAGCGGCAAGGGCACCATCATCGAGCTGCTGATCGGAAAGATCGGGTGCAGAAAGGCTGTCTCGGTAACTACGCGTTCACCGCGAAAGGGCGAGATCGACGGGCGCGATTATTACTTTATAACGCGAAAGCGCTTCGACGAAATGGTCGGAGCGGGCGAGCTTGCCGAGTATAATTATTACAGCGGAAACGGTTACGGAACACCGAAATATGAAATCGAAAACGCTGTCAAAAACGATATCAGGCTGATTCTCGATGTAGATGTTCACGGCGCGGAGAATATAGCTAAGATATATCCGTCGGTACGGCGTGTATTTATAATTCCGCCGTGCGCCTCCGAGCAGCGCAGACGGCTCGAGGGCAGAGGTACGAATTCCAAGGCATCGGTCGACGATCGTATGCGGATAACCCGCGACGAGCTTGCAAGATGGAAAGAATATGACTGTATCATCGTCAACGAGCACGGCGCTACCGAGCGCGCGGCGAATGAGATGATAGGCGTGATGAACGGCTTCATTCCGGATCAGAGCGGTATAGAGGAGCTTATCGAGCATTATTTCGACCGCTGAGACGGGAATGCGGGCTGAGCCGACCGACGATGTACGGCAGTCGGCGGCAGATGAAAGAATATATTATTGAAAGGCATGGTATAAAAATGTTACATCCAACAGCAGACGAATTGTGCGGAGGAAAGTATAACCGTTATGTGGTAGTCACCGCCACGGCAAAGTGCGCGCGTCTCGTTACCGACGAGTACTGTCGTTCGCGTGAAAATGCGGAGCGCGCTATCGCGTCCAAGGAGACCGATAAGAGCATTGCTTCGATGATAAACCGTGAGATCCGTGACGAAAGGGCGGTAAAGTGCGCCATAAAGCGTCTCTCGGACGGCGAGTATAAGATAATTGATTCGACCGTCCCTAAAGAGGATAAATGAGCTCGGGGCGTGAGGTCACGTCTGTAAACGAATATCCGACTGCCGACGGAAATGTCGGTGCGGCGGGCGGCAGAGACGTGCTTTATGCGCAGGTCTGCCCCCTTGATCTGCCGTACCGCGCCGCTCGGCTTTTTTGACTATAAGGTACCTACGGAGCTGAGAGGGGTTCTCCGACGAGGCGATTTTGTTACCGTTCCGTTCGGGCAGGGGAATCGTCCGTGCACCGCACTCGTAATGAGCGTGTCCGACGTACCGTCGCCTCGTGAGGGAGGCGGCATGCCGAGATATAAGGAGCTGTGCGACCTGCTGGGTACGGAGCTTCATCTGCCGGAGGATCTTCTCGGGCTGGTGCTTTACATGCAGGAGCATCTTTTCTGCTCGATAGGCGAGGCGGTGTATGCGATAATACCGGCATTTATGCTCGGTCGTGCGGACAGAGAATATATTCTGACCGAGCGCGGCAGGGCGCTCATCTACGGTGAGACCAATGTCCTGCCCGGCTCGGAAACGAGCGATTCAGATTCAGCCTGCGAAGCTGATGCCTTATCACATGCCGACGCCTACGGTGTACCGAGCGGTATACCGCTCGGCGCTTCTGACAGCACGTCGGATAATCGGGTTTCACTGACCCCGACAGAGCGCCGTGCGCTTTCGCTGCTTGCCGCGACCGGAACGCGCTCGGGTACTGTGCGTGTATCGTCGGTCCCGGAGCAGTCGCTGCGCCGGGCTCTTGCAAGTCTCGAGGAGCGGGCTGCGCCTCTTCTTCTATTGTTGTCAAGAGGATAGGTAAGAGCTATGTTGAGACTGCTCGGCTTGCGATCCCGTCGAAAACGGCTGAGTCGGAGGCTGCAAGGCTCGAGCGTCGCGCACCGGTAATGGCGGCTATACTGCGCCGGCTGTGCGATGAGCCGGAGGGCATCAACTCGAGCGGCTCTGCGCAGAGCTTGAATGCAACCGTGCTGCGGTCCTTCGTCTTGTAAAAAAGGGCTTGCGCAGCTCGAAAAGCGCGAGAGCTACCGTTCGTTTTTACCGTCCTCTGCTGCCGATAGTACAAGCTCGGATAATAACAAATGCGTCTCCGAGCATGCGTTCGCGGCACCTGTCGACAGCGTTGAACGAACCGACGATATAGGAGCATCGGGCGAGCCGAATAAAAGCTCGGATCCCGCGCTCAGCGCGCTTTCACCTGCTCAGCAGCGGGCATACGATCAGCTTGAGGCGCGTTATTCGCTCGGCAATGCATGCGCGTCGCTTATGTACGGAGTTACCGGCAGCGGAAAGACGCGTGTTATCAAGGCTATGATAGACCGTATTGTGCTTGCCGACGGCAGACAGGTGATCGTGCTTGTACCGGAAATATCGCTCACGCCGCAGACGGTTTCGTATTTCAGCGGTGTTTACGGTGACAGAACGGTGGTCATTCATTCTATGCTGTCGCACGGCGAGCGATATGATGCATATCGCCGTATAAAGCGGGGAGAGGCGCGGATATGTATCGGAACGCGCTCGGCTGTCTTTGCACCGTTCGACAATATCGGTCTTATCGTCATAGACGAGGAGCAGGAGCATACCTACAAGTCCGACTCCTCACCGAGATACCATGCGCGGGATATTGCCGCATATCGCTGCGGCAGACACCGTGCCATGATGCTGCTCGCGTCGGCTACTCCGTCGGTGGAGAGCTTTTATAAGGCGGAGTGCGGCAGATATCAGCTTGTCAGGCTGGATGAGCGTTACAGCGGCACTCCGATGCCTCAGGTCACGGTATCCGGCGTTGCCGCCGACCTGCGCTGCGGCGTGCTAATCGGTCGCGAGCTTGATGAGAGTATAAGGCAGACGCTCGAGGCACACCGTCAGATCATTCTGTTTATGAATAGGCGAGGGTACAATCATTTTATGATATGCCCATCCTGCCGTGAGGCGGTGCACTGTCCGAATTGCAGCGTTTCTATGACCTATCATGCCGGACGCACCGGAGATGAGCTTATCTGTCATTTCTGCGGACACCGCGAGCGGATACCCGAGAAATGTCCATCATGCGGCAGCGAGCATATGACTCGTGTCGGATTCGGCATTCAGCGTGTGGAGGAGGAGCTTAAAAACGCGTTATCCTTCCGCGCGCATACTTCGGATGGATGCGGACACCACCTCTGCAAAGAACTCTTTTACGATATGCTCGAGCGCTTTCGCGCGCACGAGTACGATATTCTGCTCGGTACGCAGATGGTCACTAAGGGACACGATTTCCCTGCCGTCGACGTGTCCGGAGTCATTCTTGCGGATACCGCGCTGTATCTTGAGGACTTCAGAGCGAGCGAGCGTGCATTTTCTATGATGACGCAGCTCGTCGGCAGAGCCGGACGCGCGGGACAGCAGGGCAGGGCGGTCATTCAGACCTGCAATCCCGATCATCCTGTTATTGACTTTTTTTTTTAAAGGCTGCATTGCTCCAGAAATC
>VOFK01002498.1_pt1 | contig 15499 bp, 21 predicted proteins | sample 5384121 | NCBI WGS metagenome assembly VOFK01 (sample SAMN12384730, study PRJNA508395) | human gut metagenome | isolation source: healthy gut J | host: Homo sapiens
TCAAGTATTGCTTCTTCCGGTGCGTATTGCTCAGACACACAAGGTCTATCTGCACGCCGGCGCTTAAGGGACATCACCCAAGCACCCGTGCGGAAGTAGGCGATAAACAGCGCGCTGCAAAAGAGGCGGGTTCACACAGATGTGCAAATATGGCCGCGGCGGCCGCCGTCCCAGCAAAAAGCCCCAGCAACTCCGATCACTGAAAGCGGCTGAATAAGGCCCGCACATCTCTGCACCGCTTTGCCGCTTGCGATAAAGCCGCCTATGAGCCAGGCTCACTACCGCGAGCGAACCGACGCTGAGTCCTGCATACTTTACGAGGTGGGGTTCTGACCGAGCTGCTCTGAGGGAGTATCTGGTCTTTTATTCAATGAGCAGCAACCACGAAAAACATTACCGCGCAGTATCGAACCAGAGTGTATTTCGTTCCGGTATAGACAAAAGTACGCTCTTCCTATCGAATAAGATGCGGGATCGCGAAGTGATGGAACAGTAGAAATAGGCCGAGGTAAAAGGCACGCATAGTTCATCATAAGAGACGAGAAACCAACGCGTTTTGCGCCATTTAATGTTGCAGCAAGGCTGGTATGGTTGTTATGATTGCGCAATTATGCCGCCGAGAGATCCCCGACCGGCGACTGACTACCGGTACATTCTTTACAAAGTAGTATTCCGATACCGCCGCCACAAAGCGCCCAGATAAAGCTGCCTTCGAGAGCCCAAGATTTAAACTTGGTTCATGAGAACATATGATGCACACTGCGCTTACCGTAAACAGAAGCGGGATTATTACCTCTATCAGAGTGAAAAAGTACGCCTGCTCAGAAAGGAGCTACCAGAAAGTAGTGTACTGCCTACCCGACTCACTTACCGTGATCGGTATCAGAGTGCGATTACGGCGGCGGACCTTATGGCGGCAGAGGTGCGCAACTTGATGCAACTCGTTCTTACGCTCATGTTCTTGAAACCGGGAATTGCATTTCTGCTGCCATTTTATCCAACAAAGGCACCTCAATCTCATAAAGGCATCCTCTTTACCTCCCAACATATAGAAGCCCAGTTCATCTTCATATTTGCTGACATCAAGGAACTATGCAACTATCTCGCCTCCGCACATTACTATCAGCCTGTCTGGAAAAGGTTCATCATATCCCCCAGATCACTCACCAACAACTTTAATCATTTGGAGAATGCGCTTTAACTCGGTTGCCCCCAACGTCGATTCCACGGGTAGGCTGATCGCACACAATAAGCTTTGTATGGCTGGTAAGCTCCTGGCAACGGCCATTTTGGATATTACCGCCAGAGCATGCCCACCAGCTGCGAGCTGTCGGCACAGAGTATATCAAAATCTTTTTATCCACTAGTTCGTATCCATGGTGATAGCTTCATCATTCAGGGGTGAATTTTTTTTATTATACTGCGGCAGAGATATTTTATCAGCCATAAGGTTTTCGCGTATTGACATATCCTTTGCCGCACCCATAGCCATTCGATCCTCAGGCACATGCACCATACCCTCGTCCCTAAGCTGGCGTATGCTCATGCTTCGTATATCCCGGCCGTTTACGGTAATATCACCAGAACCGCCCTGACCAAAAGCCGGTTATCATATTTATAATGGCACACTGACCGTTGCCCCTCAACGCCACATATCCCTACGATCTCTCCCTCGCGTACCGTAAAGGATACACCACCGAGTGTCTTTTTTTTGCCTGCCTCGTTGTAGGTGACCAAATCCTGAACGCTTGTACAACTGCCTTTGGCTTTGCTGGATCCTTATGTATCTTCAGCTCTACGTCGGTACCCACCATAAGTCGGGATATATCCGATTCCGATACATCCGCTGCTGATTACTCTCCAACTGTGCGCCCGTGACGTATTATGGTGATCCTGTCGCAAAGGTATTTTTACTTCATTTAGTTTGTGAAATGAAAATTATGGTATGTCCAGCCTGCTTGAGCAGCTTCAGCTGTTCAACTCTTTTGTTCTTGGGGCGTAAGCACGGCGGTGGGGCTCGTCAAGAATGAGTATCTCCGCACCTTCTTATCAGGGGCCTTTATTATTTCCACCTTTTGCTTTACCTGGAAAGGTCTTCAATTTGCCGATTCTATTTCAAATTTGTATTTTTCGCAGATAGCCAGTTGTCTCGCCACTGCGCTTGTCGCGGTCAGAAAGCGTATCCCTCTTTTCCGGTTCAGTGCCCACTGCGCGTCGTGAGAGCACGTTGATACTAACGCCAAATGAAGTGCTGGCACATCTATTCCCAGGCTTTTCTATGGCTCATCGGCAGTGGCTTGACCTCCTGGCCCTCTGAGTGATTTATCCGCTGAAGTTCAGCGCTCCAGCTCCAAGGGAAGTTTCGCGAGAGTGGATTTTCCGGCGCCATTTTCTCCGCAGATGGCGTGTATCTCTCCCTTTTTCGCAGAAAAAGCATACGTTGTCGTTGGCCATTGCATACTATGTCCTCATGAAACTTGATTCGCTTTATCATGACAAACGATCGTAATCTACGTCAATCTCCATATAACACATCAGGACTCCATTTCTGCAATAAATGAAGCCCTTATGGCCGTACCGATAGACTCCCAACTCTGCTGATTTTTATATAGCGAACCAGAAGCGTTATCGTTATGATTGATAAAAAGTTTTATTGACTAGATACGGACTTTATGGCTGTAATTTTGAGACCTATGGATCGGGTTGAGTTCCGCTTGCGGCATGGCGAGATGCCGGGCGAGATGCCGAACGTATTTCCTGGTACTCGTTGTACCAGAAGCGTTCGATTCGCTCAATCATTTGCAGGGGGAATGCGACTCCAACTCGACCTCCCGGTCATCAATCATAAACACTTGAGATTGGTTGGAGCACAGACCAATTCTGTAAGTAATCGAACGATTATAAGCATTGCTGGGGCTTTTAATTATTTGTCTGTGTTAAATCTCAACTCGAGTTGAACCTTCAAAGACTGTTCCGTGGATACTCAGAAAATTTTCGCCCCGTTTCACGCGCAAACGGACTGACGATTTAGTTTTTATATATTGTGCACAATCCCGAAAGCTTTGGGAAATAGTGTGCAGCCAGCACAAATTTTCAAAGTCGATCTGAGAAGATACAGAGAAAGAAGTTTAGAATATGTCTTGAAATGATTGAGGAGATAACCAAAGAAATTTTTTCTCGCATTCAGGTTTCATTCGGGCGAAATAAAAGAAATCTCCTATTTTGGCGTTATTTTTTGATGAAATATAAAGAAAATCGGTTAATCACATGATTTCAACCGATTGATGGTCCGGTGACTGGATTCGAACCAGCGGCCTCTTGAACCCCATTCAAGCGCGATACCAAACTTCGCCACACCCGGATAGCTATTGAATTAGCTTATGTATCATAGCATATCCGGGTGGGTTTTGCAAGAGGTATTTTTATTTTTTACGCCAGCAGCTTTGCGGCGGCTTCGGCCAGGGCGGGCGAGTTGGGCGTTTGCCTGCTCCACGGTCGGCATGACGGCGGACAGGTAGGCCTTGATCTTCGGCTCGGTGCCGGACGGGCGGATGATGACCTTGCTGCCGCCGGGCAGGCGGTATTCCTGCACGTTCGCTTTCGGCAGGCCGGTGCCCTCGGCCTCGTAATCCGTATAGCCCTCGACCGGAAGTCCGGCGATCTCGCGCAGCGGCTGCGTGCGCAGGCCCTGCATGAGACTGGCCATCTTCTCCATGCCCGTCTCGCCCGCAAAGGCAAAGCTCTTCTGGGCGTTGCAGTAGCAGCCGAACTCGGCATAGAGCGCGTCGATGGCGTCGCCGAGCGTCATGCCCTTTTTGGCGTACCACGCGGCAGCCTCGCAGATGAGGAGCACAGCGTTGACCGCGTCCTTGTCGCGTGCGTGCGTACCGGACAGGTACCCGTAGCTCTCCTCAAAGCCGAAGATATAGCGCTCCGGATGGCCGCCCTGCTCCAGCAGGGCGATCTGCTCGCCGATATATTTGAAACCCGTAAGCACGCGGCGCAGCTCGACGCCGTATTTTTTGGCGACAGCTGTGACCATATCGGTCGAGACAATGGTGGTGACAGCGACGGGATTTTCCGGCATCGTGCCATTCGCGATGCGGCTGCGGCAGATGAAGTCCAGCAGAATGACGCCCATTTCGTTGCCGGAAATGAGCCGGTAGCCGCCCTTTCCGTCCGGCACGGCGGTGCCGCAGCGGTCGCAGTCGGGGTCGGTGCCGATGAGAATATCGGGGGTGGACGCGGTCGCAGTACTGAAGGCCCAGCTCCATGGCCTGCCGGATCTCCGGATTCGGATACGGGCAGGTCGGGAAATGACCGTCCGGCTGCTCCTGCTCCTTTACGATGGTCATGTTCCGGATGCCGAGCTTCTGCGTCAGCTTTTTGACGCATTCAAGTCCCGCGCCGTTGAGCGGCGTGTAGACAAGCTTCAGATTCGCAATTCCTTCTCCGCTGCCGACACGCTGCGCGTAAACGGCATCTACAAACGTATCCAGTACCCCGTCTGGGATGTACCGGATACTCCCGGCGGCCAGCGCCGCATCAAAGTCCATGGTTTTTGCGCTGGAAAAATAGTCCATGTGCTCCAGCAGCGCAACCACGCGCTTTGCCGCCTCCGGCGTCATCTGACAGCCGTCGGCGCCGTAGACCTTATAGCCGTTGTATTCCGCCGGGTTGTGGCTGGCCGTAACGCAGACGCCGAGGCCGCAGTGCAGGTGACGCACGGCGAAGCTCAGCGCCGGGACAGGCTCGAGCCGGGGATAGAGGTACGCCGTGATGCCGTTGGCGGCGAAGACTGCGGCAGCCTCGCGGGCGAAGACGTCGCTCTTAATGCGGCTGTCATGGCCAATGGCGACGGTCTTCGGCAGCTCCGTCTCATTGAGATACTGTGCAACTGCCTGCGTCGCGCGGCGGATCACGTAAATATTCATCCGATTCGTGCCTGCGCCGAGCACGCCGCGCAGACCCGCCGTGCCGAACTTCCAGATCGCGGTAGAACGCGTCGGTGATCTTCTCTGCATCAGACTGCATCGCATCCAGTTCCGTACGCAGTTCCGGCTCCAGTCCTTGCTGCGCAAGCCACTGCTCGTATCGTTTTTCTGCCAGTTCCATATCTGTAAACCTCCATTTTTTCAGTGTGATAGTTTATATGCTTAAGCCAGCGTGCCGCCGATGGCGTTTGGCATGGATGCGCCGGCTTCGATCAGCGGCAGATACCAGTCGTCGTAGAAATACGGCAGGCGCGTCTCGTCGTCCGTGCGCACATCCTCCCAATCCATGCCCCAGGGGCGCAGATAGACCGTATAGACGAAGGAATCTTCGCTGTTTTCCGGGTCTGTATAGACGCCGGAGATGCAGATCATCTCGGAATACGGCATGGACTCGGATGGGGCCGCGTCAATATACCATGCGTCTGCCCCGCTCAGCGCGCAGTCAAAGAAGCTGCCGTCCGTCGAAACGAGCCGTCCGCTCGTCGTCAGATCGGTGCTCGCCTGCACCTGTGCATCGGCGATGATCTGTCCGGCCTCGCAGGAATCGTCCCACAGGGTGAGCGTTCCGCTTCCGTCCGCGTCAAGCTCGATCTGTGCGCAGGCATCCCACCAGCTGCCTGCGTTGTCTTCATAGGCGCCGGTCCCGGATTCGATCATCCACCAGCCGTACCAGCTGCCGTTCCAGAAGGCCGTCTGCGAGACAGCATTCATTGAGGGATCGACCGGCTCTGCCGGCTGATAGGGCGCGAAAAGTCTCCTTCCCACCAGCCCCCAGAGCACGGCGGACAGCACCAGAACGCCTGCGATGATCCCGATCACCAGCGGCGCTTTGGATTTTTTCTTCGGCTTCTGCGGGGGAGCACTCTGCGCCGCAGGCTGCTCCGGCGGGGGAGGGAAGCCGTCTGCGCGTGTGGTCTGCGGCTGTGCGGGTTCGGGCTGTGCGGGTTCGGGCTGTGCGGGTTCGGGCTGTGTCAGCTTTGCGCCGCATTCCGTACAGAATTTCGCTGTTTCCTCGATTTTACTTCCGCAATAGGGACAAAACGCCATGGTCGGTTCTCCTTTCTTATTTTGCCGTCCCGAATGAGTCCGGCATATCGGCAACGCCCCGCGCAAGCAACGGCGCGTACCAGCTGTCATAATCCGGCGGGAGCATATTGCGGTACAGGCAGCCGCTCGTATTGCCAGTGCGCACGTCTTCCCAGTCCATGCCCCATGGGCGCAGATAGAGTCGGAAGCGCACCCAGCCGCCGTTTTCATCCTCCGCACGGCCGGAAATGCAGATCATATGGTCAAACGTATGTACCTCCGACACGCCAGGATTGCAGGAAAGCCCATTCGTCAGATCGCAGTCCAGATACGTGCCGGAGTCCGCCGTCATGCACCCGGCGTCGGTCGTACCGGGGGAAAACGTGACGCTTGCCCGGAGCAGAAGCTCGCCGGGGTCAGTTCTCCGTATCCCAAACGGTGAGCATTCCTGCATCCCCGCGCACGCTGATGTGCGCGCAGGCGTCCCACGCGGTGTCCTTCAGATATTGCAGTTCCTCGCTTGCATCGGTCACAATGTGCCAGCCGTACCAATCCCCGGCCCAATAGGCCGCGTGATCCGGCTCTGCATCCGCGTCCGGCTCCTGTGCCTGCTCCGGCAGACTGTCCAGCAGCGGAAGCGCGGCGGAGGCCGTTCTGGAAAAGCTCATACGGATATCAGCGTCAAAAAAGCCGATGGTGACCGTGTTTGCGTCGATCGTTCCTTCGCAGCGCGCGCTGCCCATTGTCAGCATGAGCCGTCCGCCTGATGTTTCCCATTCGACCGCGGCGGCTTCACCGTCCACGCAGAAAACGCCCTCGCCGTCTGCGTTCAGCGTCGAGATAGGTCTGGCCGCTGTAGACCTCGCCGATCGGCTGCCAGTCGCCGCCGTAGACGCTGACCTGCTCGCCATGGAAGGTTCCGAGGCCCACGGCGGGCCGCGTTTCACGCTTACAGGCGCAGAGCGTCAGGAGCAGCACGGCGGCGATCAGAAGCGTGCCCGCCCGTTTCATCCAGCCACTCCCCTTCTGTCTGTTTCTCCTGTTTTCAGTATACAACAGCTGCCAAAAAAGCGCAAGAAAAAGTGCTGCCGCGCATCACAGCTTAAGCTGGCGGGCGGCGCATTCGTAGGCCGTTTTGTAGTCCTGGAGTTCGCGGGCGGCAAGCTCCATCGCCTGCAGCAGCTCCCGTTCGAGCAGCTTTGGCAGCGGGCCTGTCCGTTCGGCCTGCCGCAGCGCGGTCATAGCCTCCGCGTACCGGCCGGAGGCCGACACGAGGCGTGCCTGCAAAACGCGGTATTCCGCCCGGCTTTCCTCCGGCGGCGTGGGAACTGCGCGAAGCTCTGCCTCTGCGGCGGCGGTCTTCCCGCGTTCAAGCTGATAGCGGGCCATTGTCAGATGGTATCGGGCGCGGACGGGCTGCGCGGCATAGGCCTGCCGGTAGTCCGCAAAAGCGGCCTCCTCCTGTCCCGGCCCCGCGCTTTGTGCACACCGGGCCAGAATGTCCCACAGGTGCAGCATAAGCGCTGCACTTGCATAGAGGCTGCCGTTGTTCCACGCAAGCCCACGCTGGGCCAGATGGCGCGCCGTGTCGAACCGCTCGGACTCCAGCGCCCGCTGCGCGCACTGCGCCGCGGCCATGGCCAGCGCCAGCGCCTGCTCGTCGTCCGGCGCGTGCTCCGGCGCAAGCTCAAGACAGGCGGCATACTCGCCGCGTTTTAAGACGGTCGCGCAGCTGCTGCGTGCGCTCGGCCTCCGCCTCATCCTGCTCGTCCGCCAGCAGCCACGAAAGCCGGACGTTCAGAACCGACGCCAGATATTCCAGCGTTCCGACCGACGGAGAGGCCAGGTCATTTTCAATCTGTGAGAGCATATTGCGTGTGATGCGGTCCACCTACGACCTGCGACTGCGTCATGCCGCGTGCAAGCCGCGTCTGCTTGAGCTTCTGTCCGAGCGTCATAGCACTGCCTCCTGCGTAAATGTCATTTACTCTGCATACATTCTATCATATTGCGCATCTGCCCGCAAGCGGCATCGCATAAACGATTGATTTTCCGCGCCCGCATGGTAAAATAGAGGCATCTGAACGAAAAGGATGGGCTTTGCCATGCAGCGACTTCTGATCCGCAATATCAAAACCCTCGTCTCCTGCGACGAGCAGGATACCGTATATGAAAATGTCGACCTCTACGCTGAGAACGGCATCATCCGCGCCATCGGCCCGAAGCTTGACCGGCAGGCCGACGAGGTGCTGGACGCCAGCCATATGCTGTGCTATCCGGGCCTTGTCAACACGCACCATCATCTGTACCAGCAGTTTTCCCGCAATCTGCCGCAGGTGCAGAACATGGAGCTGTTCGACTGGCTGAAAACGCTCTATGAGATCTGGAAAAATCTCGACGCGGAGGTCATCCGCCTGTCGAGCCTGACCGGTATGGGCGAACTCATGAAGCACGGCTGCACGACCTGCTTTGACCACCACTATGTCTTCCCGGTCGGCGCGGGCGATCTGATCGGGACGCAGTTTGAAGCCGCGTCGCAGCTTGGCATGCGCATGCACTGCTCACGCGGCTCTATGGATCTGTCCGTCAAGGATGGCGGTCTGCCGCCCGACTCCGTTGTGCAGACGGTCGACGAGATCATGGCCGACTCCGCACGCCTCATTGAAACATATCACGACGCGTCGTTTGGCTCCATGCGGCAGGTCGCGCTTGCGCCGTGCTCGCCGTTCTCTGTCTCGGCGGAGCTTCTGCGGCAGAGCGCCATCCTCGCGCGGCAGTACCATGTCCGCCTGCACACGCACCTGTGTGAGACAAAGGACGAGGAAGCCTATATGCTCGAACGCGAGGGGATGCGCCCGCTGGCGTTCATGCAGACGCTCGGCTGGGTCGGCCCGGATGTGTGGTACGCGCACGGCATTCATTTTAATGACGAGGAGCTGAAGCTTCTGGCCGAAACCGGCACCGGCGTGTGCCACTGCCCGGCAAGCAACATGAAGCTCTCCTCCGGCATTGCACGCATTCCGGACATGCTGAAGCTTGGCGTGCCGGTCGGCCTTGGCGTCGACGGCTCGGCGTCCAACGACGGCTCGAGCCTTATGGAGGAGCTGCGCACAGCGTTTTTACTGCACCGGCTCAATTCCAGCCGCGAAGCGCCCTCGGGCTACGATTTCCTGAAAATCGCTACGCGCGGCAGCGCGCGGCTGCTCGGCCGCAGCGACATCGGAAGCCTTGCTGTCGGCAAGTGCTGCGACCTGTTCCTGATTGACAGCCGCCGGATGGAACTTGTCGGGGCCTGCTATGACCCGAAGTCCGTCCTTGCCACCGTCGGTGTGCGCGGCCCGGTCGATTACACGGTCGTAAACGGCAAAATCACCGTCCGCGAGGGCCGTCTTGCCAGCGTCGACGAGGAAAAACTCGCCCGCGACGCGCAGCAAAATGCACGGAGTATCTGGAAAAATAGAAGGAAAGCGGTATATCCTCCCTGCCGTGTGCAAATGCTACGGCAGGGAGGCGTTTTTTATGCTGATTTCACTCATTCGCGCCGTGGTCTTATATCTGGCGCTGATCCTCGTCGTCCGGCTCATGGGCAAGCGGCAGCTGGGCGAGATGGAGCCGATGGAGTTCGTTGTGACGATGCTGATCGCGAATCTGGCCGCTGTGCCGATGCAGGAGACGGGCACGCCGCTTTTGGCGGGCCTGCTGCCGATCCTTGTCGTGTTGAGCGTGGAACTGGTTCTGTCCGTGCTGACATACCGGAGCGTGAGAATGCGGCGGTTTTTTTGCGGCAAGCCGGTCATTCTGATCGAAAACGGGCGGCTTTTGCAGCAGAATCTCAAAAAAACGCGCGTTAACACGGACGAGCTTTCAGAATATCTGCGCATTCAGGGCGTGACAGACCTTTCGCAGGTGCAGTACGCCATTCTGGAGACGAGCGGCGCGATTTCGACGTTCCTGTATCCGAAATACGAACCAGCGCCCGCAAAGGACGCCGGCGTGCAGGTAAGCGGGCGGAAGCTGCCCATTACCGTCATTGCCTCCGGGCGGCTCATGCGGCAGAACCTGCCGCTTCTGGGCCGGGATGAGGCATGGGTGCAGGAAATTTTGAAAAATTATAACTGCCGCGTGCAGGACGTCTATCTGCTTACAAGTGAGCCGGACGGCAAACTGTATTTTGCTGCCATGCGGGAGGATGAGGCATGAAGCATGTTCTGATTGCGTGTCTCGTGTTTGCGCTGTGTCTGGCCGTGGGGCTGTTTTCCCTGTTCTATGTGCGCGCGTCCGGCGAGGAAACGGTCACGCTTCTGGAGCGCTCCATCCGGCAGGCGGAGGAAGAACAATATACCGCGGCAGCGGAGTCTCTGCGGCAGGCAAAGCAGCTCTGGGAGGGCCGCGAAACAATTCTCGGCATTTTCCTGCACCACGAGGAGGTCGACGAGATTCTGGCCCTGTTCGCGCAGCTCGAGGCGTTTATCAAGCTGGAAGATCTGGACGATTACCTCGCCGCCTGCGGCGAACTCACCGCCCGTCTCGAGCACGTCCGCCGCATGGAGCTGCCGACGGTGGAGAATGTGATGTAGGCACGCTCCCGCGCCGGTGCTTTCCTGAAAAAAACGCCCCGCTGTTCAGCGGGGCGAAGCGTTTTATCGCTCTTCGAGAATTTTGTTCAGCTCGCGCATGAAGCTGTCGATGTCCTTGAATTGGCGGTAGACCGACGCAAAGCGGACATAGGCGACCTCGTCAAGCGGCTTGAGGCGTTCCATGACCAGTTCTCCGATCTTTTCGGTGGAAATTTCCCGGTCAAGCGAGTTCTGGATGGCCTGCTCGATCTCATCGGTGGCCTTTTCCAGCTCAGCCAGCGGCACGGGGCGCTTTTCGCACGCGCGGAGCATACCATTCAGAATCTTGTTGCGGTCGAACTGCTGCCGGCTGCTGTCGCGCTTGATGACGACGATGGGCAGGCTTTCGACCGTCTCATAGGTGGTAAACCGCTTCTGGCATTGCAGGCATTCGCGGCGGCGGCGAATGCTCACCCCGTCGTCCGAGTGACGGGAATCGACGACCTTACTCTCCTGATAGCCGCAGTACGGGCACTTCATGGCAAAAACTCCTCTCTTCATCCGGCGGACGCGCATCTTGCGCTTCTGCCCATTTTCTGTTATGATTGTAGCAAAAAAGAGAGGCCTTGTCTACTTCTTTCTACAGCCAGTCCTGGATCACATCGTTCAGCGAATCCGGCGTAACGGCGAAGTAGGCCAGCTGATCGATGAGCGTGAAGATGCTGGTCCCGCGCATGGTGATGCGCGGGATACCGGCGTAGCACTGCGCCTCGCCGGTCTGCGCGAGGATCTCCACGCCATAGCACTCGGCGCAGCCGCCAAGCACGCTGTCATTGAGCAGATAATATTCCAAATGCAGCGGCGTGCCCTCCTGTGTTTTGATGTCTTTTGTGTGAATCAGGCTTTTGTTTCTCATGGTGTTCTCCCTCCCGGGAATATTGAACCATAACTTCTGCGATTCGAAAACCAAAAAATTTCGCATGATTCGACAAAAGCATTGTGATTTTTGATGATCTTTACAGAAAGATCATCCGCGTTTTGGGGAACCTGTGCAGGCCGGGACAGATTTTTGTCGAAAACTTTCGGGTATAGGAGGGGAACGGATGGAACTGAAAAAAGCGGGTCGAACAGCTGCTTGCACGCATTGCGGCCATGCAGATCCCCATTTACGCGGGCAACGCGTCGTTTTTCCTGCTGCTGTCGGTGTTTCCGATCGTGAGCCTGCTTTTGTCGCTGCTTCCGTATACACCATTGACGATCGAGCATCTGCTCGGCTTCTGCGCGCAGCTTGCGCCGGACTGGCTGATGCGGCTGCTGGAATATTTTATCAGGACACTCTATAACTCAAGCTCGGCGGCAATCATCTCGGCCAGCGTCGTGCTGACGCTCTGGTCGGCCTCAAAGGGGATGCTGAGCCTTCTTTACGGGCTTGACGCCGTGCTGGAGGTGCACGAGACGCGCAGGTACCTGCACCGGCGGCTGCTGTGCGTTTTATATACGGTCGGGATGCTGCTGGCGCTTTTGCTGACGCTGGGGCTTTATGTCGGCGGACAGGCGCTGCTGGCGTTTCTGCTGGCACGGGGCTTTTCCTTTGCCGCCGTGCTTGAGCCGATCCTGCGGAATTTGCATCTGTATTCATTCGTGCTGCTGACGGCGCTGTTTACGGGCGTGTTTCTGGCTCTGCCGGACAAGCGGCAGCGGTTCGTTCACGTTCTGCCCGGCGCGGCGGGCGCCGCCTGCGCGTGGGTGATCTATTCGGAAATCTATTCTTGGTATGTTAATCACATCGCCAAAGCTTCGGCGCTCTATGGAAGCTTGTCTGTGCTGCTTTTGATGCTCCTGTGGCTGTATGCGTGCATCTCCATTTTGTTTTACGGCGCGCTTCTGAACCATGCGCTGTTTGACTGGAAGAAAGAGAAGGAGAAGCCGGAATGTTCGGATATGTGATTGCCGACCTTGCGCGGCTGGATGAGGCGCAGAGGACGCGTTACAAGAGCTTCTACTGCGGCCTTTGCCGTGCGCTGTACCGCGGCTAGGGCCGGTCCCGGCGCTGGCGTTAACCTATGATATGGCGTTTCTGACGCTGTTTCTGTCCGCGCTCTACGAACCGGCAGAGCAGTCGGGCGCGTCGCGCTGCCTGCGCCATCCGGCGCAGGCGCAGAGCTGGACGCAGACGGCATTCACCGGCTACGCGGCGGCAATGAACTGCCTGCTGGCCTATGAGAACCGCCGGGACGACTGGCACGACGATCAAAAGCTTTCCGCGGCAGCCGCCGCAGGGCTTCTCGGCCCCGGCGCGAAGCGGGCCGCCGCGCAGTATCCGGAGAAGGCCGCCGCCATCCGTGCCGCGCTTTCAGACCATCACGCAGGCAGAGGAAGACCGCACGGCTTATTTCCGAAGCGCCCGCCAACGCGTTTGGAGAACTGATGGCGGAGCTGTTTACAGTGAAAGCAGATCGCTGGACGCCGGTTCTGCGGCAGTTTGGCCGGAGTCTCGGCAAGCTGATCTATTTTATGGACGCGGCCTGCGATCTGGAAGAAGATCGGAAAAAGGGCCAGTATAACCCGCTGGCACTGCTGGGCGTACAGAGCGGCGCGGACTTCCGCCCGCAGCTGACGCTTCTGGCGGGCGACACGGCGGAGGCGTTTGAGCGCCTGCCCATCGTGCAGGATGCAGCGATATTACAGAACATTCTATATTCCGGCGTCTGGACGCGCTTTGAAGCAGCGTTCCGGACGAAGCAGGAGGAACCAACATGATCGACGATCCCTACAGCGTGCTCGGCCTGACGCCGGACGCAAGCGACGAGGAGGTCAAGCGCGCCTACCGCGCGCTGGCGAAGAAATACCACCCGGACATGAATCCGGGCGACCAGCACGCGGCGGAGATGATGAACCGCATTAACGCCGCCTATGACCAGATCAAAAACCCGCAGCCGCGCATAAATACGCAGCAGCGAAGCTATCAGGCAGACCCCTTTGCGGGCTGGTACCGGCAGAGCTATCAGGGCGCGTGGTCGGAGGCCGACCCGATGGAGTCTGCGCGGCGGTACATCTTTGTGCAGGAATACGAGCGGGCGCTGCGGACGCTGAACGCCGTGCCCGAATCGCAGCGCACGGCGCAGTGGTATTATCTCGCCGCCGTCGCGAATACGAACCTCGGCAACCGGGTGCTCGGCTATGAGCAGATCACCAGAGCCTGCGCCATGGACCCGGCGAACGCAGTAATACGCCCGGCCGCAGCGGCACAGTCCACAGCCGTCAGACCGGCTTTTCGGTTTTGAACACATCGACCCGAGCGCTGCCCGGTGATTCTGTGCTGCTTGAGAGAAAGACTGTTCTTTGAGGCGGGGTGTGCTATAATATTTCCTGCAAAATCTGGAAGCAGTCTGAACGTTCCGAAGCCGCTGTCCGTGTAAAGCTTGTAGGTCGATGCCCACACCGACCCGGCGACATACGCCGATTTTACGGGAATCTGCGGCGAATTGTAACTTCCCAACGGGCGGACGAGCTTGTCTCCGCCTCCAAAGGTTCCCGCAAGAAGGTAACATCCATCTGGAATTTTCCACCGCACCTTCTATTGATGGCAATCGTTCTGAGGCAACCAGCTGCAAACTTGAACCTCCGTATCGAGGCGGCGCGTGGTCGAAACGCCCGTGAGGTAAAAGATATCGAATGGAACGATGCCCAAAAATTTGGGGCTCGCCAAAAAATCAGATGCAGCGCGTACCATAGCGCATCCGGTGACTTTCTTTTCTTCCCTAAAATCTTTTCTCTTGCCTGAATTGAACCCCTGCACGGATGCACTAAAACGGGCAAATTCAAGTTGCCTCTTTTTCACTAAGGCCGTTTTTCCTTTCCCCGACGGAAAAGATTCGCTGGAGACATCCCGCAGTATCATATTCGTGGAACATTCAAAACCAGTATGGTGAGATCACCCATGAACAACGACCACAGCACCGAGCGGCTGGACTACCAGAGCGACAGCGGAACGAAAAAGAGCAGCGGGGAGTATACCCCCGGCCGAAGCACCAGATCGTGCTGGCGTGGGTGCTGATCGCCGTGGTGGTGTTCGGCATTCTCGGCATGCTACTGGGGAAATCTTCGGGGAAGTTCTGAGCATGCGCATTTTGAAATCGACCCAGCACCACGCCGACGGGTTCGGAATTTTACAGGCGGAGCGCGCCTCGGTGCAGCTCATCAACTACGGCACGTCACAGCGCCCACGACGCTCTCGTTTCCGGAGCGGCTGGAGATGCTCGACGACATGGCGGGAGCTGCTGGACACGGTCCGGCCCGACGCGGTGGCGGTCGAGAGTATTTTTGGGGCCACAATGTCACAACCGGCATCGGCGTGAGCCACGGTAGGGGCGTCATTCTGCTTGCCATCTGTAAGGCGCATACGCCGCTGTTCGAATACACGCCGAAACGGGTCAAGCAGGCCGTCGTCGGCTACGGCAGCGCCGAAAAGCGGCAGGTCATGGACATGACGCGCCGCATTCTCAAGATGGAAAAGGTCGCGCGGCCGGACGACGCGGCGGACGCGATCGCCATCGCGCTGTGCCACGCGCGCTCATCGACCTCGCTTCTGGCGCAGAAGGGGATACGATAACAATGTTTTTACTATTTAAATGGGACCGTCGCGCTGCTCGACGCGAACCTCGCGGTCATCGACTGCGGCGGCGTCGGCTACGCATGCCACACGAGCAACTATACGCTCGCCCGGCTGCAAACCGGCAAGCCGGCCAAGTCTTTTACCTACTGCAACATCAAAGAGGACGCCTTCGACATCTACGGCTACTCCACGCGCGAGGAGCTCGACTTCTCCGCAAAATCTGATCGGCGTGACGGGCGGCGTGGGGACGAAGGCGCGCTCGCCATCTTGTCCACTGCATGCTGACGCTGGAGCAATACGTAGCTAAA
>VOFK01001446.1_pt1 | contig 15486 bp, 21 predicted proteins | sample 5384121 | NCBI WGS metagenome assembly VOFK01 (sample SAMN12384730, study PRJNA508395) | human gut metagenome | isolation source: healthy gut J | host: Homo sapiens
ACCCGGTGTATCGTTTCTGATTATCCGCACACTCACGCAGAGGATTCTCCCCGTCGGGCTGCGGTCTCTGTTAATGCGGGAATACGGCGACGATACGGGCATGGATGGAAAATAAACAGTCAGCACACCGGCTGTAATTCAGCAGATAACATCCGGCATTTATCGGTATTCATCGCACACTCAACGGTGAGGGCTTCATTCGTGGCATCCACTTCGTATGTCCGTGAGAATAATTTCGTGCATTTACCACTGAACGAACCTTCAGAAAGAACACGTCCACGCTGCAAAATACGGAACGGAATTGTTCCTTCAAAAGGTTTTACAGTTACCAGTAATTTCTTCATACGTCCTCCGGATAACAAAAAGACTACTTCATACACTGCCCACGGATATATTCCTGCGCCCCTTCCAGCTGCTTCTGCATCGTCATCAGCCGTTCTCTGAGGGTGAAATAATGCCGTTGAGCGGCGTCTGCCAGTTGGGGCGGGCTGCATTATCCCCCACGCGGGCGGTGCCTGTGGCTTTGTCTGTGGCGGACACACAGGTGGCGTTGACACGCAGGCTGCGGCGACCAGCGGCAACATCAGCGCGCAGAGTTTCATTTTCAGCTCTCGCATCGGCTAACTCCTTTGTGTGTAATTTTGCAAGTGCAGCAACATCACGCTGGCGCTGCTGCATGTCAGTAATGGTGGCGTCAGCCAGCTTCAGTTCTCTGACTTTTTTATCGCGCTGCACTTTGTAAGTGATGGCATTATCGCGGTAATGGTCTGTTGCCAGCCACAGCGCACCGCAGGCCACCAGCAGGACAATAATCACGCCACACAGTGCCCGGTTCATATCACCAACCTTTCGGCTTCTTTCCAGTCGCTGTTTTCGCCACAGAAAAGTAATGCCCGTCCTTTTCAATACCAGCAAAACATCTCCCCGTCTGGATGCATGCAACACCCGTTGAACCACCCCCATTGTGAAGTCAAGAACGCTGTCACCCGGATTGCTGTATGTGCATATCAAATCTTCAAGCATGGCTGTCGGTTTTGTGTCGGGTGGTATCGTTCACGTTCGCGGGCGTACTCCAGCACGTTTGGTTTATATTTCCTGCCTGGCGGTAAATTAAATACCCTGCCAGAAATCAGACGATGAATCGCCACCAGCTCATCGTACGTGAGGAATCCCTTCATTTGGTCTATACCGAATCGGGATATCAGCTCACTGTACGTACCGCGACAATCCGAATTGCAGGGTGTCATGCTGGAAAAATGCTCTGCCCGACGATGCCCGAGAACTTATTAACAGCCTTGCCAGATTTAAGGCCTGCAAATTCCAGAACCCGACGGCTGTAATCTCTGAGGGGTGAGTTTTTTCAGAGTCGTATTTTTGAAAAACACCAGCACATCCTCAAACAGAACACGGGTGCCTTGCGGGCAGTCAGTGGATTGCCAAAATGCTCTTTTTTCCACACCATCCGGTACGAGAAAGGCAGGTTCCAGTGTGTGCGGGTTATCAAAGCTGACCGGATCCTGAGCAAACAACACCAGCGCTCCGTTAAGCTCTCAGAACCCGTTCGCACAAAGGAAACAACGTCTCCGGCGCAATGGAGGTATCCCACTTTTGTGGTTTCTTATTCCAGCGCTCCAGGACCATCCCCTTTATGGTTCCGTATGGCGGGTCGCAGAGGATCAGGTCAACGCTTCCTGTTGGCAGTGCAGGCATTATTTCCAGACAATCACCATGATACAGAGAACAGGTCATATCTCTTTCACCCCACCAGCCCCGACGAAGACAACATCATCCATGCCATGGAAAAAGAAGAGCTGCCAGCGTTGCTGAAAAAAATGCAGGCAATGCCAGGATGTCCCCCAGCATTATGAGTTTGCGTGACATGTTTACCCCTTAATTGCGGTAATTAACTGGGCAACCACCCATAAAAACGGGATGCTCCAGACCAGCAAAAACTTCCAGTTTGGTAATTGACCAATCATGAGTCGCAACTCCCTAACCAGTTTGCTAAAATCAATCAAGGCAGCCTCCCATAGCTGCCATAAACACAAAAACCCCGTTTGCGCGAACAATCGGGGTTTTTACTTTTATTCACTTACGTTTTGCCAGTTCGCAGGGTTTTGTGTTTTCCGCTCGCGTTGGCCAACGTCATTTTCAGCAAAATATTCTGCTTATCTGTCGATACCCCAGCACGCCAGCGCACTCTCCTGGTCACGCCGGGATACCTGACCGTAGCAGTTATTTGAGCGGATACGGCAGTCTCTGCCACCGTCCTTTATCCACCGACGGATTTCGCACATGCTCCCTTTACGGTCTCCGGCGTTCAGTTTCCGGTAAAACGTTGAGGTGAAGCATTTCGAAGGCCCGATGTTGTACGGACAGAATGACGCAATGCCCGCCTTCTGCGGTTCGGTCAGCGGCACTTTGATGTTTTTCTCCACCCATGCAGCGCCTTATCCCGTTCGATGGCATTAACCTGGTTTGCATTCTTCCTCCGACAGCTTCATGCCGGGGAACAACAGGCTTACCATCCACCAGAATGGCACCACGGCAGATGGTCCAGATACCAGTACCATCACGGTATGCCGTGGTGTGATTACCTTCTTTTTCATCCAGAAACTGGTCAAGGATTTCAGGTGCAGACGCACCGGCGGCAATCAGCGCCAGAACGGCACCCGACAGGCCGTATCTGATTTTTGCGTTCATGGATATTTATCAGGATTTACCGGCAACAGATAACGAGCCAGCTTATATACGCACTTTAAGATAAGTCAGGCCCGGCTGGATCCAGTCATAAGGCACTTTTTTAAAGGGCGTGGTAAAATCACGAAGAAGGAACTCCCGCACCGCGGTATCCCTGTCAGCACCACTGGGTGCTTTCTCTTCAATCTCTGCCGCCACCTGCAGATACCCCATGCAACGGCCAATGCGTTTCATAACCCGGTGTTTTCGTCTTTCAGGCATCCAATAGCGAGATCAATAATTTTCAGGCAGTGATGATGCGATGCCCGGACAGGTTTTCCGTTCTCATAAACGACGAACTCCCCTCTTCACAGGGAAACCCTGAAAGGCCGACAGGGGTTCCTCGTCTTTATCCGGTGCAGACATAAAATAACGTTTTTGCCTTCCTCTCCGGCACTTTTAATCGTAATGGAGTACTTTTCTGACAATACGGTCGGTGAAAGCTTTTTCCTGCAAAAAATTCGCAAAGGTCCCTGCGGGCAACTTTGATGCAATCATCATAAAACGCCGCCTCCTGTTCATCGCGGCGTTTTTTTTTCATCTTCAGAAGTCACCAGCGCCGACAGTTTTTATTCAGTTCCGGCAATTTCATTTTCCAGGCGACTGAAGCGCTGACTCATTTCTTCATGGTGCATTATTTATTCTCCCCGCGTGCGCCTTGCGACGGTCCTCTCTGATTTTAAAATACAGGTTCGTCAGGTACGTCAGCAGACCAAACAGCAGACTCCCCAGCACGCCTATCGCCGCCCACTGTGACGGGGAGACCCTGTCCAGCAACTGCAGCAACCAGTACCCCGTTCCCGCCGCTGACGTGGTGTATGACACCCCTGTTGTAATTTTTTCCATCTGGTACATATCCCCGTCTCCCGCTCTACGGAAGCGCAAGATAACAAAAGGCCACCGCTGTATGCTGGTGGCCTGAGTATGAGGTGTTACAGCAACGTCGCCGGTTCCGGCGTCGGGGTACCCTCCGGTTGTGTTTCTGCTCCGGAAGCAGGTTCCGGTTTGCTTGCCGCACCGCACCGTTTTCCGCTGACGGGTCATCCGCCTGCGCATCCTCTCCGGTCGGCGCTCCCGGCTGCACTTCCGCAGGCCCGATAAGCTCATCCAGTATCGCTTCCACATCCGCATCAATCTGTGCCTCAAACGTTTTGCGGATGGTTTCCTTCAGTTTTCCCCGCACTTCTTCAGAGCGCAGTGCGGCCTTCACTGCATCAGCAGTGACCAGTTTGTTCAGTTCTGTCATGGTATTTTCCCGCTGAGAGACGTTACTGTGGAAGGGTTGGTTCGTTCGGTGATGAGGCAGCCTGTGTTGTTCTGCTGAGCTTCTCAGCCGCTGCATCATCAATTTTACGGCGGACATAATTTCTGATGGCTTTATAGCCACCACTCACCAGATATAGCGCACAGACCACCGTGCAAAAATATAGTAATATCAGCTGTATAAATGTCATTGTTCATCTCCATTATTGACCGTTAAGTGCCTTACGGTTAGAAATGTCTGCGCCTGTTAACCTTTAACTGGCATATCCATCGTTTGACCTTGCTGCCGGTTCAGGGCACTTTCCCCGGCAGCTTTTTTTATCCTCACGCCGCTGCCGCAGCCCCGTTCACCACCACGCTCAGGCTTTCAACTTCAACGCCGTAGGTTCCACTGGTCACAGAAACATCCGTCAGTACCAGCGTATCCGCCACCGCTGCCGGGACTGATGCACTGGGCCGGGCTGTAAGCCAGGCTGAATGGCGTTCCTTTCACCCCGTCAACCACAGGAGTCACCAGCACACTGTTATTTCCGGCAAATTCAAACTCCATGGTATGCCATTCATTATTAAAAATCTCCGAAGCTTGCCAGCACCGTGTTTTTCGGTGAACGGTGGTGGCAGACATTCAGCTTATTCCGGTCCCTCCCGCCTGACGCGGCACTCTGCACATAAAAAGCCATCACAAACGGACCGGCATCTGATGCGTCAGCTGCATCAAATGTCACCCCGTCCGGAATGGCATCAGGTGAAATCTGAAGGTATATCGCCGCCCCCAGTTTACCTGCGACATAATCTCCGGCCAGCTTAAACCGCATGCTGACACGTCCACCCGCCTTAAGAAGGTCAGCGCCTGAAGTGAACGGACGGGTCAGTGTCCAGGCTGCATTACTACCCGTGGCTTTGCTGAAACTGAAGGCCTTACCACCGCTGGCAGTACTGTCATCAACAAGTGAGGACTGACCACCACTGAATGTCCAGCCCTGAGCTGAAAGTTTTCTCCTTCCTCCTGTGGCCAGCAGTGATGTTACTGATGTGTCTGTTGTACCGCTGTCCGGTGGTGTTGTGCTCCCTGTATTACCGCTACCGGATGCACCTGCGGTCGTGTCCGGTGCCTCGCCGCTGATAAAGTCCGCGGTGCGCCCGCTATGGGTGAGAATGGCAGTGGCAAGGCGGTCTGAAATGATACCCCTGCGCGCCCATGAGCTGAAATGCATATCACGCTGCGTTGTCGTCCAGTTATCTTTTGTCCGCGATGCCGCACCGTAATACCCCCACAGCAACAATATCCGGGTCTTCTGCCGGAAGATTGGTTGGCGTGTTGTTACCATTCTCATCGGTCATGAACGGCACAAAGAAAACATTCTGACTTTCCTGTTTTTTGTAACCGCCATAAACGGTTTCATACTGCGTGGCATAGGTTTTTTTCCAGTAGTGCGTCGTGTCCCCACAAATCCACGGCACACTGGCCGCTGAACCACCGGTACACTGACCTGCGTATGCGCCAAGGTCGCTGCGGAACTGACTGACCATTGCAGTAAACAGAGCCGGCTGCTGTGCGTAAGACGATGACTGAAGGTCTGCTTCCCCCTGCATCCATACCACCGCCAGCAGCACGTTTTCCGGACTCTTCTCCAGCGCCGCTTTCGTGCGGCTGATTAAATCCTGATACAACGGCTGACCCACTCCCCAGCGTGCAGAATCTGCCGAGGCTCCGGTTGTTTCACTGAATGTCCCCACATCACGGTCGGTAAAAGCAGAGCCTCCCCGGCCACATGGCACCAGCAGAATACCAGCCTTCTCAGGAATGAATGGCAGCAGTTTTTTGGCAATGTGCAGACCATGACCCACCAGCCCGTACTGCCCTTTACTCAGGTCAGCCTTCGGATGATTATAACCACTCATATCCTGCACATCGTGAAGGCAGTGGTCCGCCTGGATAATATCGTTATATGCACAGGATTCACCACCCGGTGTCACCGTGCTGCGGCGGGCCAGTTGTTTAATTCGCGGGTCAGGGCGGTCGTAGGTCTCCGGAAGAGGAAGACCTTCGCCTGTTGCAAATATTGTTGTGTTGGACTGTCCGGCCAGTACCACCACGTAGTAATACTCCGGTTCGCTGGTGGTACTGATAACTGCGCTTCCGTCTCGTCCGGAAGACGTCACCACCACTGGTGTGGTGACGTCCCTCTGCTGCAATGGCCTGAATAATTTTCATCCCGTTATCGTCATACGAAACAAGCGGCGAACCATATGGCTGCCACCCTTCATTTAGTTTTTTCTGTCAGTTTTTTGCAAGTTCATCACTGCTGCTGGCAGAGACCAGATCGTAGTGTTTAAATGCCATTATTCCTCCCCTATGCCGGGATTGCGTCTGAACAGTGACGGGCTGCAGGTTCAGAAGACATGGCAGAGGGAATCAACGGGAGAACCGTTCAGCCCACAAAACAAAAAAAGGCCACGCAGTTGCGCAGCCCCATGTAAATTCTGATTAAAATCAAACTGTAAAAAACGTATATCTCATGCTATTGCCCGGCTCCCCGGGCTTTTTTCGCCCATAAGAAAGCCCCTCCGGAGAGGGGCTGGTATCATCCACAAAACAATTATCTGCATGGTGCCGGGTGCCTCCCGGTGAATTCTGCAATGACCAGACAGAATCCGCAACTTGCCTATACAATACGCAACCAAACATCTGTCATTATGCCCCGCCGCACAGGGGGATTCACCATGCAAAATCATTTTTAACAAAACATCATGTTATTCTCCAGTACCCGGCATAATGAAATGTGATGTTCTTAGCATTTTTAAAGCCCCGAATTTAGTGGTGATTATTTTTTATTAGGCCCCCCTGTTTCACAGTAACTTTATTTTCTGTTTGGGCCACTCTCTGGCTAAATACTAAAAAAATATTAATTATCGATTTCAAAAATATAGTAAATAAATAAACAAGTTCCGAGAAAACCAATAACTATCATTGCTAATGCCAGCATAAATAGTTGTTGTGTGTTTATTTTTACCGATGAAGGTAACGCAGAAAAAAATACTCAACATACAGTCCCCATAATCCTCTATGGAGCGGCCAGCTGGAATCGAACGCATCATCAGCCTGGAAGGCCGAGGTAATAGCCATTATACGATGACCGCATGGTGCGCCATACTGGATTCGAACCAGTGACCGATTGCTTAGAAGGCAATTGCTCTGTCCTGCTGAGCTAACGGCGCATGGTGGCCCCCGCAGGGATTGAACCGGCGAACAGGCGGTTATGACTGCCACCGCTGAGGTGGATTCACCATGCATGATCTTCTAACAAATCCGGAGAAATCGCGTCAATCTCATAAGATTATACTGATAAATAATTATCACATCCTGCTATAAGGAGATTTTACCACCCACAAAAACGACAAAATCCGCTCCGTAACGAGGAGTATCACCTCATCGCTGTGCTGCACATCAGTGACGAGATGATGCCTGAAAAATGAGAAACCCATCAAAAAACACGCAACAAACATTTCACATCAAAAATCACACTTATTAACATAACAACGTCGTGTCGCACGATACGATAAATGAAACCTGTAAACTTAACATCAATGCCAGTATGTATTGCCCGCTGGTATCAGCGGGCGCTTTTAAGAGATTGTGTTCATGAATACCTGGGAAAAAGCTATTTTTCTACTGTCAGTTTTTTTATAGCCTTATCTGTTTACTTGCTTCGCATCCTGAACTGACCATGTCTTTATCCATCCTTTCCGTCATCAATTGAGCCTGTCAGGATATGACTAATCTCTTTCACGGTCTGCGCAAAACGTTCCTCTTCCAGCTCAACGCCAGTTGCACGACGCCCCAGCGCCATAGCGGCTTTTATGGTTGAGCCCGACCCCATAAAGAAATCCGCCACCATGTCACCAGGACGGCTGCTCGCACAAATTATCTGCCGCAGCATCTCCGCCGGTTTTTCACAGGGGTGTTTCCCGGGATAGAACTGCACCGGTTTATGCGCCCACACATCGGTATACGGGACCCGCGCCGTCACGCCAAAATACCGGCGCAGATTTTTGTATTCACTCAGCAACTCCGCATACTGCCGGTTCAGTGAGGTATACGTTACCACCAGCTGGTGGTGTGGCTTTTCCAGTTCTCCGCGCTGATGCTTCTCTTCTGCCACCCGGGCAAACAGCGCCTGTAATTTCAGATAATCGCTTTCGTTCGGTAGCTGCCACTGACTGGCACTGAACCAGTGCGACACCATGTTTTTCTTTCCTGTGACATCAGCAATCTGTTTTGCCGTTATCCCAAGGGCAGCACGCGCATCACGAAAGTAAGAAATCAGCGGTGCCATCACATGCTGTTTCAGTGCCCTGCCCTTCGCCTCATAACCATCATCTTTCGGACGATACGGCCCCAGATAGTGTTCCGCGAACAGAATGCGCTCTGTGGCCGGGAAATACGCCCTCAGGCTTTCCTTACTGCATCCGTTCCAGCGTCCGGACGGCTTCGCCCAGATGATATGGTTCAGCACATTAAAGCGTTCACGCATCATGATTTCGATGTCAGATGCCAGGCGATGGCCACAGAACAGGTAAAGACTTCCGGCTGGTTTCAGCACCCGCCAGAACTGCGCCAGACACTGGTCCAGCCACTTCAGGTAATCTTCATCACCCGCCCACTGGTTATCCCAGCCATCAGGTTTCACTTTGAAGTACGGCGGGTCCGTGACTATCAGATCAACAGAATTTTCGGGTAACGACCGGATAAATTCCAGGCAGTCGGCGTTGATTAACTCATAGCTGGATATTTTTACAGTATCAAGCATGGATCATTAAGCCTGTCTCTGATAGGCTCATTCTGCTTTTGCGCAAAGCAGTGGGCCTGAGGTTTGCTTGTGACCCCAACGCATGAGCAGATGGCTGGTGAGTGCCCCTAACACCCACCAGCCGCCCATTTACCACAAATAAAAAAGCCTTCAGGACTGAAGGCGTCTGTAACAACCGAACTGATAATCTGCCAGACCCGCCATAACAAGCTGGGTCAGTATTAACTGGCAGCGTTCGCGTGAAAGGTAAGTATTTTGTGCAATCTCCCCGACGGTCGCCGGTTCTGTAACGCTTAATTCATTAAATACCACTCTGGCGGTTTCAGTCATATCCTGCTGTTTTAGCATGTCTTTTTTCCCTTTTTGGTTAACGTGACATACCAATAACTCTTGTCGAAAAAGCCAGCAAGCTGAAAGACCGGTATTGATAACTACCAGCGCGTTTAACGTACTACGCCGTTTTCAGGCATAAAAACCCGCTCATCGGCGGGTTTAAGCTGTGTGGCAAAGTAACCACTCTTAACATACTGGCATACTTTTTGCGGACCGCGCTAATCATTTTACTTTTTGGCAGCCAGTCGTCCATCTCCAGCCTTACACCCAGCATCGACAGACATCCGTCAATAAATCCTTCAGCAATCTGCATTTCAATTCGTATTGCTTTTTCGCTTTTCTTTCTCGTCCTAGCTATCTGTCTTTTTGATATTCGCAACAAATAATGAGCAATGAGGAGTGAATACTCCTCTGGTTTTTTTCTGCTTCAGACGAGCAAGACAGCTTTTCAATGATAAGCCCGTCATCATCGCTACAGGCTGGGCGTGTTTTAGTGGAAAATGACAAAAAGACCTTTAAATCCGGCAGCTATCGGAGAATAATCAACTCCGGTATTACCGCTTGCCGCCCATGCCCCAGCGTTCAAGAACCATCTGAATATCACGCATCAACTCTCTCCACAAAAATCAGCCCAGTACGCCAATTGCCAGCGCACGATCGATAAAACGAAATATCAGCTCCAGCTGGGAGCCATACTTCTCTTCAAATGCCACGGTATTCGCATGCAGCTCGTCGTGATGCTTTCTGCACAAAAAGGCAACACAAAGAGGTCATGCGCTTTTGTTCCCTATTCCACCCTGACCGTGACCTGTCAGGTGGTGGCGGATCATCAGCTGGCTTTCCACAACATGCACACGGCTGTGTCTTAACCCAGCGCGTGTACTTTTCATTAACCCAGCGGCGACGTTTTGGGCGTAACATAAAAGACTCCGGCGACTCCGGATCCACTTTCAGCGCCAGCACCTTTTTCGCCTTATCCTGGATGATGCTGGTGGCAGGAACCGAAGGCACAAGGTCACTTTCCCGGGTGACAGACTGCACAACAGGCTTCGGTAATCTCAGTTACGGGCTGCACTTTCCGGTAAGGCATCCGCCGGTCATTACGAATCAGCCACCAGCACAGTTCCGGCATTGTCACAACGTGACTGTCATCAAAACCGGATCTCGACGCACAACAGACAACACCCAGCGAGCACAGTTATCCGTTGCCATTGATTCCAGCCGTTCCGTGAACTGATCGCGCAGCTGGTTATCGCAGTGCCAGCACAGACGAATTGCACCAGGCGCATGACGCATTGTGGTCATATGCTCGCTGTGCCATCGGAATGAGGCCACTGACAGCCTTTTTCACGAAGTAACCAGCGTTCAAGGCGATTCCACGCCACCAGCACGACGGAGCACTGCCTCATTGCGGAACACGGCCCGAACGGCAGGATCATCCGCCAGCGGTTGTGGATGCCGCCGGAACGGCACCACTGGCAAAAGATGAATAACGTTCCGGCTCAGGCTCCAGCAGGACACGCCCCTGCATAAACAGGGGCATCAGATCTGAACCGGTCTGAACAATACAATACCACATACGCGGGGGCAATTTCAGGGGGTCAGCGTGCTCTCACAGTCACCTCAGCAAACGATATTGCATGAACGCAGGAGAAAAATTCAGCCATCACGCGCAGTAAATTCCTTCACCAGTGTTTCAAGCTGGCTTACCTGTCCTTCCAGTTCAGCCACACGCAATCCACCAGCTCATCCACCACCTTTTAGTGTGCGGTGTTTTGCCTGCAGCAAATCACGAAGCACCGGGGTAAGCTGCTTGCGAAGTGTATCCTTTGCCACGCTCTCGTCTTTTCCATCTGTTCAGCACAACAAGCATCTCCTGTGCCTGTCGACGAAGTTGTTCCGGTGAAACAGTGGTTGTTCTGTTGTTCAAAATAAACGCTCCGTTTTACTGCCTGATATACGGTTATTGCTGTATCTGCGCGGATTGCCCGGTGTCATGGGAGTGGAAGAACCAGTGCGCTTTCTGGTCCACGGGCAGAAAAATGCCCGTTATGAAAAAACGCCGGTAAATGGTCCCGAGCGTGCCATTACGCTGTTTTCGTGATGTTGATTTCTGCTATGCCTCTCGCCTGTGTATCCGGGTTGTACACCTCATCCCTGTAAAGCATCAGAATGATGTCGGCATCCGCCTCGATTTCCCCGGAGTTTTTCAATCTGAGTTCATGGGGCGTTTATTGGGTCTGGATTCCACGCCGCGGGAGAGCTGGCTCAGGGCAATCAGCAGGGAAACCACCGGATTTTGCCAGGCTTTTTAAGTCCCTTTGATATTTCCCCTACAGCAAGGTCATGACGCCCCGTGCTACGGGTTTTAATCAGGCCGAGGTATCGACCACCACCAGCGCCGTTTCCGGGTGTTTCATCCGGTGGTGCCTCGTGATTTACACATATCTCATCAATAGTCAGGTTTGCCTGGTCCACCATCAGATATTACGCCCCGTCATTCGTCCACGCCCTGTGAGAAACGCGCCCAGTCTTCATCTTCAAAACGGGCAACAGACTTAAGACGGGATACCGGCATTTCCCCCGGCAGCAGACACCATGCGTTCACCAATCTGGATGTTTGCCATCTCCATGGTGAACAGAAGCACGCCATGCCCTGCTCAGTCACCTTGTCGATGATGTCCAGCGCAAGTTCGGTTTTTCCCCATCGAAGGACGGGCGGCAATGAATACCAGGTCGCCAGGCTCCATACCGCCCGTTTTTGCGTCCAGATTCATCAGATACCGGTCATCAGCGCCCTGGATTTCTCCAGTCCCTGATTTGCGGCATTCAACACGGTCGACCACTTCCGGAAGCACATCATCAATGTGAACCGGCTGAATGACGCCCTTTCCGGTCGACAGTGAGGCCATCATGTTCTGCGCATCCTTCAGGGCATCCTCGGCTGCTTCACAGGTATGCGCATTACGTAAATTCTGTAATGCTTCAGTCAGTGTTTTTCTGCATCGCGCAGTGCGGCATTGCGCCGCAGCGCTGCAACATAGTGTTCCAGTGAAGACTTCACCCAGGTTTTGCGTCCGGTGTCGGTAATCACCGGGGCAAAGTTCCGGCATCTCATTGCACAGCAGCACGGGGTCAATGACGCCGGATACACGGCCTGTCTGCAAATGCCCGTGTAGATATCCCCGATATGGACGCACAGAAAAAAACATCCGTCGGCAGTGTGGCCAGAATATCCATCACTTCAGGATCTGCTCGCGCAGAAAGAACGCCCAATTGCCACAGCGCCTTCCAGGGTTATCATTACGCCAGACAGGGGTTGTCATGCAGCCACACCTCCGATACGAGAACGGTAGCTGGGCCAGTTAAACGACAACCAGTTGCGGCCCCGTCTGTGATCCTGTCGGCAATCCGGGGACTGATGAACGCCCACAACTCTTCCGGTGAGGAGGTTACTGATCAGAATGGTGGGCAAGATATCACTTTCGTAGCGGGCATTGATGATTTCCTGCAAAATGGCCATTTCAGCCGCACTGCCAAACTGAACACCGACTTCGTCGATAATCAGCAAAATCCAGTGACGCATAATGCTCAATGACGTCATCGCTGTTTTTTCACTGTCATTCCGCCAGCAGTTTTTCACCGCGCGGGTAGACGCATCACGTCTGTAATCTCACACTGGCGAGATAGTTGCGGATGATATGTTTGTCATTGATACCGCCAGATGATTTTCCCGGTGCCGCTGCCGGTCATAACAAGACTGGTACCGTTCTCCGGCATATCTGCCAGTTCTCCGCATAACGGCGACAGGCCGCAAGATTTTACTGGCTGCGTCAGGATTAACCTCCAGATAATTATCAAACTCGCAGTCGAAAACGCCAATTCCGGCGTTATCAGTCAGTTCTTCCGCCTTGAGGGACGACAGCTCCATGGAGGTCAAATCGTTGGCCTCATCTGATCAGCAGTGCAGGGCAGCATGAAATTTTTCTCTGTCCTCGCTATTACAAATCGCTCCACACCAGCGGTATGCATTTTTGATATTTACCGTGTTTTTCGCAACATCCGCGACCTTCGCATCGAAGGCAGGGAACGATAAGGCACGGTTTTCACAGTCCACCAAACTATCTCAGACCTTAAATTCATCATCCGCGCGCCTGTAGTCTTGTTTGTTGTTCACGCAGGTTAAAACGTCATCATCGCTGTCACCTCGAGAATGTTAAGTTGTCTGGATTTACCGAATTCGTCAGACATGGCACCAAGACTAGACAAGAATATCTATCTGTGCTGTCGCACCTCCGAGGAGCGGCTGGCGGCTGTTGTTGCCAGGATTCCTCGAAATGACGATCGGGTCCAAAGAACGTCGACGCCTGCTTCACGAACTGGGTACCGGTATTTCCAGGACACGCACTTCCAGGTGGCATAGCGCTTCACACCGTTGAGCATGGTTTCTGGTGTCACACCTTCCCTGATTCGGGCTTTCCAGGCTTTTGGAAGGCTGCTGACTTGGAATTACCACCAGCACGTTTGGGGGATATTCCTGCCACCCGGAGGCCTGTTCAAATTCCGGTGAATATTCCTGTCTGGCAACGCGCTGGTGCAGACGCTTCAGCGGATGCGCCAATATCCTGCGGTTCATGTTTTGAATTTACTGGTGGTTCATGTTTTTAAACCTTGTGGATCTGGGGTCAGATTCTGAAGGGTCAAACTCGTATTTTTGCAGAATCTGAAGGGTCAAACACGCCTGAACATACAGATTCTGACGGTTCAATTTTGAAGGGTCAGAAGTCTGAAGGGTCCCACAGCAATGCTGAGAGTCTCTGCGCTGCTGTTTCAGTTCCGCAACCTTATCCCACGCTCTGTTCTGGCTTGAAGCAGCTCAAGCCGATCAGCATTCAGATGATAAAGATTGGACGTATTTACGAGTTACCTTTGCGGCGTGACTGACGCGTCAGCCAGCCATCAGCTTCCAGTTCGGTAATTGCCGTTCTGACAGTACTTTCTCCCAACCCAAGCTGTCGGCATATGGTTTCCAACGCCGGGGATAGCTTACACCCCGTCATCATTCGAATAATCAGCCAGGCGCGCCATAATCATCAGTTTGCTGCCTTTGACGCCATATGCTGCGCATGCATCCCAGACATTACCGAGGATCTTGCTACTCATACGGCACCTCCCAGGCAGCACGCTTATTTTTCCGGACTGAAATGCCACCAGTGGGTAACTGATGATGTAGTTACGCCCCAGTAGTTCACATAACTATCTGGCTTTCTATATTGACCAGGCAAACCCGCAGAACGTGGCCATTGCTGGTGGTGAACGACTGCCCCGCACTCGGGGGCAACGGTTGTATCTGTGATACAGAGAATTAACGATGCGGCAATCATGGGCGCACCTCCTTGTCAGAACCGTTCAGTCTGGAATCAACAAGTGCGGCCCCAAAAACAGCATCACCTACACGGTCGTATAGTTTGCTAGCCAGCGGAGATTCAACGGCCTTAAGCATGGGATAAAGCTGGCTTTTCCAGATTTGATGGATTTCACGCAAATGCAGGTATACGCCTCTGGCGTTTTGTGCGACAGATGACATATCAGCCGCACCAGCTCCTGATAAGCTCCTCTCCATCTGGTTAAAGGCATTGATGTATGCCTCTTTGAACCGGGCGGCACGCTTGCCAGTGAAGCCCCATAGCAAGGAACGCAAAGCCGTCGCGAGTGATTTGATAGCAAGGAAGCTTGCGTGTACCACCGTTCGGTTGATTTACCGAAATCGATGTCTCCGCAAAATTGCGGGCACAAAACTCAGGGAACAATCCAGAGTACGGATCTTTTTCAGCACATCGTCGTGACGCTTGGAGAAAAAGTTTTGCAACAGCTAAAGAAGTGGTAACGGCGGCCGTTGTCAATGGTGATTTCAGGTTGAGTAAGGGCTGGGATCGTAGCCATGATGGCAGCCTCCGTTGACAGTGATGAAAACTTCCACCACCGGAAACGCCAATTTCACTGGTGGTGAACTGGACGGGGTTGGCGTAACCGGCGTCAGCGAAACCGGCGCACCTTTCGGTGCCCCGCCCAGCCCACCATAATCTGGATGTGAACAAATGCGGACGATAAAAAGACGCTGGCGCGTCATACATCGCCGTTGACAATTTCAGGACGCCAATCCCGGCACCCGCTTTATAAGGTGCCTGAACAGTGTAACGTCGTAATTGTAGAATCAACACATTGCGCAAACATAACGATTTTTTGTTATGTTTAACTCATGAACTTATACTATCGAATACTGGTAGAAGAGGTCCAGACTGGAGGTCGATCGGCTTCCATAGCAATACGTAACTTGCGT
>VOFK01001852.1_pt1 | contig 15473 bp, 26 predicted proteins | sample 5384121 | NCBI WGS metagenome assembly VOFK01 (sample SAMN12384730, study PRJNA508395) | human gut metagenome | isolation source: healthy gut J | host: Homo sapiens
GTCAACTCAATGGCGGAATCATCCGCACTCTTGACCTGCCACGGCACCAGATCACAAAGCCGTGAACTCAATCTGCAGGCGGTACCGCCAAAGTGGTGTACGCCGTCATCGGCTGCGTTGGGGAACAGGATGGAATACCGCAACGGGGCGGTCGGTGGACTCAAAATTTCGTCGCGCAGCCACAGGTACTGTCACCGTTCTTGGTGAGAAGGAGGTGGCCATACCGCCCTTCTCGGGTGTGACGGTGAGGGCGTACTCGCCGTCCGTCAGAGGTCAGGGGTCTTGTAGGAGGTACCATATTTTTCGGAGACGCCGGAAGTCAGTTTTTTTTTAAATGGCTCCTTTTATAGTATGTGAGGGGCCGCCGCTATGCTGCGCGGGCGGATATGGAATCCGCCCCTACGCTGTAGGGACGATGCTCGCATCGACCCGGGTATGCGGCGGCACAATTTCCTGCGGGCGAGCAATGCTTTCACTACAGGTTAAGCTTTGTGCTGGCTTCTGGCTGCGTCTTGAAAATCAGAAATCTCGCGGAAGCCCGTGCTTTTCCGCATGGTCTGCTCGCCGCTGGCCACGCGGATGACCGAATCCAGCGAATCCCGCTTTGCAGCCTGTAATCCGATGGTCTTTTCACCGTCTGCGATTTGATGACACCGGTGTTGAAGTCGATCCAGCCGGATTTCTTCTGGGCCAGCGGGTGTTGGTGGAGATCTTCAGGGTGGGAGCCGGGGCCGAGAACGAGTGCCGCGGCCGGTGGAGAAGAGATGAGGTGTGCGCCTGCGGTCATGGCAGTGGCGGACACGAGGTCATTGCCGGGGCCGTACAGCATATTCAGGCCCTTGGTGACGACAGGGGTCACCGTAGCCGATGACGTCCATGATGGGGGGTGCCGCCCTTCTGGACGCAGCCGCAGCTCTTGTCTTCCAGCGTAGTGATGCCGCCCTGCTTGTTGCCCGGAGAGGGATTGTCGTAGACGACCTCATTATGGCTGATGAAGTACTCCTTGAAGCCGTTGATCATGTGCTCAGCCTTGACAAAGACGTCATGGTTGATGCAGCGATCCATCAGGAAGCCCTCGGCACCGAACATCTCGGGTACCTCCGTCAGGACAGTGGAACCGCCGCGCTGGCCCATCATGTCGGAGAAGCGGCCGATGGTAGGGTTGGCAGTGATGCCGGACAGGCCGTCAGAGCCGCCGCACTTCATGCCGACCACCAGCTCACTCACAGGGATGGGTTCACGCTTGAACTGGCCGGCGTAAGCAGCCAGCTCCTTCAGGATCTCGCGGGCGGCGGCGAACTCATCGTCCACGTCCTGGCAGGTCAGGAACTTGACCCGGTCGTGGTCATACTCGCCCAGCTCTTCCACGAACTGATCGTGCTGCAGGTTTTCGCAGCCCAGATGCAGCACCAGCACGGCGCCCGCATTGGGGTGGCGCACCAGCGCAGCCAGCAGCTTGCGGGTCTGGGCATGGTCGTGACCGGTCTGGCTGCAGCCAAACGGATGGGTAAAGGTGTACAGGCCCTCAATGCTGCCGGTGACCAGATCCTGATTGTCGGCCACGATCTTCTTGGCGATATCGTTCACGCAGCCCACGGTGGGGATGATCCAGATCTCATTGCGGATGGCGGCACGGCCGTCCTTGCGGCGGAAGCCCATAAAGGTCTCCGGGGCCGCCTTGGGCAGCGGAGCCAGATCGGGGGCGGGGTTGTAGCTGTACTCTACCTCGCCGGACAGGTTGGTGTGCACGTTATGGGTGTGCATCCAGCTGCCGGGGCGGCATCTGCGGTGGCGTGGCCGATGGGGAAGCCGTACTTGATCACGTTCTCACCGTTCTTGATGGGCTTCACGGCCATCTTGTGGCCCTGGGGAATGTCCTCCAGAGCAGTCACAGCCAGACCGTCCACTTCCACCAGCGTGCCCTTGGCAATGGGGTGCAGAGCAACGACCACGTTGTCGATGGGGCTGATATGAATTGCCTGCGGCATAGTAGTTCTCCTCCCTTGTTGACAATTAATCGCACAAAAGGGCTGCTGCCCAAAGCAGCAGCCCCTTTTGTTGTGCGGATGGTAGGTTGTTTTTCAGGCTTACAGGCAGCTCTTTGTAAGCAGCCTCGGCACCCTGAGTGCGAATCATTTCCAGATCAGCCAGCACAGCGGCCTCGAGACCCTCGATCTTGGTCAGATCCTGATCCCACATCTGGGTGTTGGTCAGCACAGCGTGCACCAGCTGAGCAGCGGTATCGTCCTTGTGAGCGTAGTAGAAGTCCAGTGCCCATGCGTCGTCCTGAATCTTATAGGTGTTGCCTGCCGGACGCTTGCAGATCAGGCCGTCAGCAGTGCGCTCCTGGATGTCGCTGGAATAGAAGGCAATGTAAGCAGCCAGGCTCATGGTCAAGCACTTGGGCAGCTGTTTCTGCTCGTCGATGTAGGCGAGGAAGGAGGGCATGTTGCGAGCCTTCCACTTGGAGGTGGAGTTCAGGGAGATGCTCATCAGCTCGTGGTTGACGAAGGGGTTGTTGAAGCGATCCTCAACAGCGGAAGCAAAAACTCTTCCAGATCCTTCTTGTCCAGCGGCAGGGTGGGGATGATCTCCTCGTGCAGCATCTTGTTCATAAAGCCGCGCACGGTTTCGTTGTGCATGCAGTCACGCACGATATCAAAAGCCTGCCAGATAAGCGCCCAGAACGAAGCCGGTGTGGGCACCGTTCAGGATGCGGACCTTGCGCTTCTTGTAGGGGGGTAACGTCGGGCACGACCATGACGTTGACGCCGGCCTTCTTGAACGGCAGCTTGTCCTCCAGACCTGCAGGGCCCTCGATGACCCAGACGCCGAACACTTCGCCGACGTCCAGAGCGGCATCATGGTAGCCGTTGGCCTCTTCCTGGCAGCCAGTTCCTTGGGGTCACGGATGCGGCCCGGAACGATGCGGTCCACCAGCGTGGAGCAGAAGGTGTTTGCGGTGTTCATCCAGTCGATGAATTCGGCTTCCAGATCCCAATCCTTGGCGTAGTTGTTGCAGCACTTCTTCAGCTCCTTTGCCGTTGTTGTCGATCAGTTCGCAGGACAGGATGGCCAGACCCTTGTCAGCAGCGCCGTTGAAGGCCTTGTAGCGCTCGTACAGCACGCGGGTCAGCTTTGCAGGGAAGCTGTTGGGAGGAACCTGATCGAAGGCGCTGTCGCCCTGGTTGTAAGCGATGCCGGCCTCGGTGGTGTTGGATACAACCGTTTCCAGATCCTCAGAGCGAGCCAGAGCCAGAACCTCGTCCCACTTGTTGTCCATCAATGTAGGGGCACACGCAGTCGGACACGCAGGAGATCACCCGCTTTGCGTCCACCTTCTGGCCCTTTCTCGCTGCCGCGCAGGTACAGGGTGTACAGACCCTCCTGCTCGTTGATCCAGTCCGCCATCTGGGGAAGTTGCTGATGGGCTGCACCAGCTTGACCTTGCCGTTGTAGCCAGCCTTCTCATTGGCAATATCATAGAAATAATCCACGAAAAAGCACGCAGGAAGTTGCCCTCGCCAAACTGCATGACCTTAACGGGGGCATCCTTCAGGATGTAGCCGTTGTAGCCAGTCTGAGCCAGAACCTTGTAATTCAAAGTTTCCATCTTTGGTGTTCTCCTTTTAAACTTTTGCTTTGCATGGCAGAGCTCTCGTTTTCCCTGCCATCTTCTGCCCTATTTTATGCTGTTGTATACAAATAAGTCAAGAGTCTTTGTGCAATATTTTTTAGCCAAAAATGGCTATTTTTATAATTTCCAGCGGTTTATACAAAGGAAAAATTTTGTCACTTTTTTCAGTTGTATACATCGGCATTTTTCGGTATACTAAGGATAAGGCAGCCTGCCCGTTCGCAAGCACGTGCAATTTCATGCCCGTTTTTGTCTAAATTTTAACAAATTCATCAGAGAAAAGGAGTTAAACCCATGAAAGCATTTATGGATAAGGAATTCATGCTCCAGTCTCCCACTGCTCAGCATCTGTACCACGACTACGCTGCGGATATGCCTATCTGCGATTACCACTGCCACATTCCTCCCCGTGAGATCTACGAGAACCGCCGCTTTCGACAACATTGCTCAGGTCTGGCTGGGCGGCCGCAACCCGGACGGCAGCTACTTCGGCGACCACTACAAGTGGCGCGTGATGCGCTCCAACGGTGTGCCCGAAGAGTACATTACCGGCAATAAGCCCGACCGCGAGCGCTTCCAGAAGTTCGCAGAGGCTCTGCCCATGGCCATTGGCAACCCCATGTACCACTGGACCAACCTCGAGCTGCACACTTTTCTTTGGCTACGACGGCGTGCTGAACGGCGACACCGCTGAGGAAGTGTGGAACCTGTGCAACGACAAGCTGCAGCACGATCCCAAGCTGACCGTCCGCGGCCTGATCGAGCGAGCAGTCCAACGTGGCTCTTCATCGGCACCACCGACGACCCCATCGATAGTCTGTCCTGGCACCAGAAGATCAAAGAAGATCCCACCACTCAAGTTCACTGTGGCTCCCTTCTTTCCGTCCTGACAAGGCCCTCAACATCAACAAGCCCGGCTTCGCCGAGTACATGGCCAAGCTGGCCGCTGCTGTGGGCAAGGAAAAGCTGGCCTGCATCGACTGCGTCACCAGCGCTCTGACCAAGCGCATCGAGTTCTTTGCCGAGATGGGCTGCCGCGCTTCCGATCACGGTCTGGACTATGTGCCCTACCGCGAGGCCACCAAGGACGAGGTGAACGCCATCTACCAGAAGGTCATGGAATGGCGAGAGCTGCACCATGGAAGAGGCTGAGAAGTATCAGACCTACATCCTCATCCACCTGGGCAAGCAGTATCACCGTCTGAACGTCGCCATGCAAATCCACTACAACTGCCTGCGCGGCGTCAACCGCAAGATGAACAGCCTGCTGGGCCCCGACACCGGCTTTGATATGATCAACACCGCTACCTGCGGCGGCGAGATCGCTGCTCTGCTGAGCGCTCTGAACGACACCGACGAGTGCCCCAAGACCATCATCATCTACAGCCTGAACCCCGGCGACGACGCACAGATCGGCACCATTCTCGGCTGCTTCCAGAACAAGCGAGGTCCCCGGCAAGATCCAGCACGGCTCCGCATGGTGGTTCAATGACCACAAGATCGGCATGGAGGATCAGATGATCCGTCTGGCAAGCCTTGGCCTGCTGGGCAACTTTGTGGGTATGCTGACCGACAGCCGCAGCTTCCTGAGCTACACCCGCCACGATTACTTCCGCCGCATCCTGTGCAACCTCATCGGCGGGTGGGTGGAGAACGGGGAGTATCCCAACGACGAGAAGGCTCTGGAGAAGATCGTCAAGGGCATCTGCTTCGACAACGCAAAGCGTTACTCAACCTGTAAGCGCTTTCCCCTTTTCCTGAATCTCCGCGCCGCCCGCAGACAATGCCGTCTGCGGGCGGCGCTTTGTTTTGCCCCTTTACGTCCAAAATGCACCGGATATTCCTGTTTTTTTCACCTTTTATCGGTTGTTTTCCGTCTTTTTCTATAACTTCTCCGTTATCCCTTGACTTCCCCGTATAAGGAGTATATTTTTGCATGGCATTCAGGCCAAATTACTGTATTTTTTGATGGAGGAAACCCATGAATGGTTTAAAAAGAAGCCTTCAGCCGCGAGAATCTGCTGAAGGATCCTAAATTTCTTTTTGCCCTGCTGAACCTCGGCCTTGTGCTTTACGGGCATCGTATATTTTAAAAATCCCAACCACTTTGCTTTCGGCGGCACCTCGGGTCTATCTATTCTGCTGGCAGACCTGTTCCCCCGCATCAACGTGGGCGGCTTTTATGTGGATCATCAACTTGGTGCTGGTGGTACTGGGGCTTTTATCTTTTTGGGCATCAATGCATGGGCTGGACGATCTACCCTCCTTTGCACTCTCCTTTTTTCGTGTCCTGCTGCGAGTGGTTAAAACCCCTCTGGCGTGTCCCTGAGCGGCGATGCCATGTTGGATCTGGTGTTCGCGGTGTTCCTGCCCCGCACCGGGCGCTGCCATCGTGTTTGATATCGGTGCTTCCACCGGCGGCACCGACATCGTGGCGCCGATCTCCTGCCAAGTACACCTCCATGGAGATCGGCAAAGCGCTGATGGTCAGCGATATCCTCATCGTGCTGGCGGCCGCCGTGCGGTTCGGTATGGGCACCGGCCTGTACTGTATCCCCGGCCTTATCGGCAAGTCCTTGTGGGTGGACGGTGCCATTGAAAACATCCGCCTGCGCAAGGTGTGCACCATCATGACCGCGAACCCGCAGCCCATTCCTGGACTTCATCATCCACGATATGAACCGCTTGCCACTGTGGAAAAGGCCTACGGTGCCTGCCACACTCCACCACGAGCTCAGCGTGCTGGTGACCGTGCTTACCCGCCGTCAGGCTTTGCAGCTGCGCAACTTCCTGCGGAGAACGACCCGCACAGCTTTATCACCATCGTCAACTCCAGCGAGATCATCGGTAAGGGCTTCCGCCCTTCAACTAAGACCGCTTCGTATCCTTTTTTTTCATCCATTTTTCCGATAAAGGCTTCCCCGACCGGGGAAGCCTTTATTCAGCGGATTGCCCCCGTGTTCCGTGCAACTCCGTACTTGAAGAAAAAACGCAAAATAGTGTATTATATAGTATTATGAGTAAAAAGGGGCACACTGTGCCCCTGACAGGGGGAACCTATATGGCTGATAAAAACTTTCTGACGGATATCATCGACGCCGACCTTGCCGAGGGCAAGGTGCAGCAGATCCACACCTGCTTCCTGCCGGAGCCCAATGGCTACCTGCACATCGGCAGCGCCAAAGCCATTTATATCAACTGGTCCATTGCCAACCAGTACGGCGGCAAATTCAACCTGCGTCTGACGACACCAACCCTGCCCGCGAAGGCGAGAGGAGTATGTCAACAGTATCATCGAGGATCTGCACTGGCTGGGTGCCGACCCCAACGGCGGGATCTTCTACGGCTCGGATTACTTTGACAAGTGCTATGCGTACGCCGAGAAGCTCATCACCGAGGGCAAGGCTTATGTGGATGACCTGACCCGCGAGGAGATGCGCGAGTACCGCGGCTCCGATGCCGGCAAAGCCTTCGCCTCTCCGTGGCGCGACCGCAGCCCGGAGGAGAATCTGGACCTGTTCCGCCGGATGCGTGCCGGTGAGTTCAAGGAGGGCGAAAAGACCCTGCGTGCCAAGATCGATCTGGCAAGCCCCCAACATGAATATGCGTGACCCGGCCATCTACCGCATCAAATACGCCGAGCATCACCGTCAGGGCAACAAGTGGTGCATTTACCCCATGTACGACTTCGCCCATCCCATTCAGGACGCCATCGAGGGGATCACCCACAGCATGTGCAGTCTGGAGTTCGAGAACCACCGCCCGCTGTACAACTGGGGTCATCGAGAACATTTTCGGTGCCGAGTTCCCCAAGCAGCGCGAGTTCGCTCGCCTGAACATGACCAACACGGTCGCGAGCAAGCGCTACCTGCGTGAGCTGGTGGAGATGGGCATCGTGGACGGCTGGGACGATCCCCGTATGCCCACTCTGCGGTCTGCGCCGCCGCGGCTACACCCCCCACCTCCATCTTCACCTTCGTGCGGGAGGCCGGTATCTCCAAGTCTGACAACCTGATCGATATGCGTCAGCTGGAAGCCTGCATCCGCAGCGAGCTGGACCTGACCGCACAGCGCCGCATTGCCGTGCTGGAGCCGGTCAAGCTGGTGGTGGACAACTACCCCGCCGACAAGACCGAGTACTTTGACGTAGCCAACAACACCAACCGCGAAGCCAACGATACCACCACCCGCAAGGTAGCCTTTACCCGCGAGCTGTGGATCGATGCCGAGGACTTTGCCGAGGTTCCGCCTCCCAAGTTCAAGCGCCTGACCGTGGACGGCGAGGTGCGCCTGATGGGTGCTTATATCGTCAAGTGCACCGGCGTGGACAAGAACGCCGACGGCAGCATCGCCGCCATCCACTGCACTGCCGACCTGGAGACCGGCAACGGCAACCCCTGCCGACGGCCGCAAGGTCAAGGGCACCATCCACTGGGTAAAGCGCCGCACACTGCGTGGACGCCGAGGTGCGCCTGTACGACAAGCTGTTCACCGAAGCCAACATGAACGGCATCCCCCGAAGGCAGCGATTACAAGGACTACCTGAACCCGGAAAGCGTCACCGTGCGCACCGGCTGCAAGCTGGAAGAGAGCCTGAAGGACGCAAAGCCCGGCGAAAAGTTCCAGTTCGTGCGCACCGGCTTCTTTACCCCAGACAGCAAGAACCCCGGCGTGTACAACCGGGTAGTCACCCTGCGCGACAGCTTCAAGCCCGCAAAATAATCACCCCCAAGGAGAAGATACCATACCATGACCGCAAAATGACCCGTAATATCCTGCTCATGCTGGTGGCCACCGTGCTGATGGGCATTGTGCTGAACCTGTATATCACAACACCGGCACCGTACCCGCCGCCGACAACGCCGCTCCCCTGACCGATGGCAGCTACACCTCCCTCTGCGCAGGGTTGCCTGAGTGAAGTGACCGTCACGGTCACCGTGACCGGCGGCAAGGTGATCGCCGTACAGGTGGACGCCTGCCGAGACCCCGGAGCTGGGCGGCAAAGCTGCCGAGACGCTGGCTGCCCAGCTGACACAGACCGGCTCCACCGCCGGGTGGACGCCATCAATGGTTCCCACCATGACCAGCGAGGCCATCTTTGTCAGCCATGGACGCCCGCCTTGCACAGGCGCAGTGATGCTGTAAACTATAAAAAAACTGCCGCACAATTGTGCGGCAAAGTTTTTTGTTTTATAGGGTGCTTTGCAGCCGCGCCGCTGGCGTACATTGGGTGCGGCGGTCCATCTGGTTATCCAGCGGCTGACCGGCGGCATAGCGCTTTGAGGTTGTGCGCAAAGATATCCAACAATGTTGTCCAGCGTCTTGGGCAGGCTGAAGCCGCCGGTGACATGGGGGCGTGATGACGTTCGGCTCCGCCCACAGAGGATGCCCGGCGGCAGCGGCTCGGGGTCGGTCACGTCCAGCCCTGCACCGGAAAGCCGCCCGCTGTGCACAGCCGCTGCCAGCGCCTCGCCGTCCACGGCAGTGCCGCGCCCCACATTGAGCAGGATAGCACCGGGCTTGCAGAGCGCCAGCCGCTCGGCGCTGAACAGATGCAGTGTCTCCGGCGTGCCGGGCAAACTCAGCGCCACAAGATCGGGCCTGCGGCAGTTCTTGCGTCCAATGCGCTCTGCGCCACCACACGGGTGCAGTAGTCCGGGGGCGTCCGGTGCACGGTGCGGCGCACGCTCACCACCTCAGCAGCGCATACGCCCGCCGGGCATCGACGATATCGCCCATGCCCACGCACAGCACCCGCTATTGCCCGCAATGCTGCCCACAAAGTGGCCGGTGGGTGCCCAGCGGTGCTCCCTGCTGGTTGTCCCGGTAGGTGGGCAGCCTTCGAGCAGGCTGAGCCAGCCACTGCCTGCGCATACACTCGCTGATGGCCAGACCGTAAGCGCCGGTGGCGTTGGTCACGATGTGCACTTCCTCCGGCAGCACCCCTGGCTCCAGATAGTTATTAGCCCGCTGTGTTGGACTGAAACCACCAGATGGTCGTTCTGAAGCGGATCAGCGGCACCGGCAGATTGCCAGCACGGCATCTGCCCACAGGCATCCTCCACCGTGGCGGTGTCCGGGGCTGTAAAGCGATATGCAAAGCCCCGCACCGCCTCAATGCGGATCCTCTGCTCTGCGCTGATGGGCAGACAGACAAGGATATGTTTGGACATATGGGGGTCTCCTTCCCTTTTTTTTGTTCATCATACCGCAAACTACGCGGCGGTACAAGGCGGTTCTTGTGCTTTCAGGCATATCTCCCCGTAAAGAACAATGCCGGCAGCCCGAAAGCCGCCCGGCACCGTATTGATTTTTCAGTCCAGCGCACGGATGGCGTCCATCGTGCATTGATACTGTTTCTGCCACCCTTTTGCAAACTGCTCCTGCGTGCTCCAGCTGCCCGGCGCGCAGGGTCTCGGTTGGTATAGGCGGGCGCATACAGGTTGAAAAAGCCAAGATTCTGGCAGACGCCCTTTGAGGGTATGCGCCCCCACGGAATGCCTCTTTTTTTGCCCCCCCTGCGCAGCCCATCCTCCAAGATATGAAAGCTGTCGTCCTGCAAGAACATCCGCAAATTTGCGCATCATGGCTTTCGTTATGTCCCAGCACCTCCCTGAGGTTCGCGCCCATCTTTTATAGCATTCCTGTATCGTCATCGTTTACGCCGCCTTTCTTTAGCTATCGTCTGCTTTCCCACCGCCGCATCTCACCTTCACGGCGATATAGTGCTATGATAGCACCTTCAGCCAGTTGCAACTGAGCGCGCAACAAGCTTTGCACTCTGTATAGTTTTTGCATCCGCTTTTTGCAGTTGCACCAAACCTCGCACCCAGCGTTGCCATAAAAGTGCCTGCTGCCGTGCCCTTTTTTTCAGCATTATTGCCGCTGCTTTTTGCCGGCTGAAAAAACAGACCGTGCAGCACCGTCAGCTGCGGATTCTGTATTGACGAACCGCGCAAAAAACGATATACTATATTCTGGCGGTGCCGCCAGGAAGCCGCCAGATGCCGGGGTGTTGCGCAGCTGGTAGCGCGGCCTGGCTTTGGGGAGCAGGAGGCCGCGAGTTCGAGTCTCGCCACCTCCGGATCACAAGAAAAAGCCTACCGATGAACCGTTTATTAATGCGGTTTTGTCGTGGCTTTCATTTGTTGCCTGTTCTTGAAATCTAGTTGGAAATGCGCCTTGTTTGTGCTCCTTTATAACTCAAAAAATGCTCGGGGCACCTTGCGGGCAGGGGCTTTTGTGTTGTTAATAGGACGGCACACACCTCGCAGGTCGGCGTTTAGAAATTACTCCCGCACTGCTTACAATGCCACTGTTTGCCGATTTTCCTGCTGGCAGCGCCCACGAGAGACACAGACACAGCACGGCTATGGACGTTCTAATTTTGCGTTGATCGTTTTAAGTTCTGTGCAATAGTCTAATAAATAATTTAAATCATTTCTAACTTTTTGAGTTGCCTCTTTCTCCATGCCATCCAGTGTCAAGATATTGTTCATGGAAATATTGAATAATTTCTCCTTCTGTATATTTACCAGAGTCAATAAAATATCGGAGCAGTCTTTGTCTCTGCGTTGCCGGTTTTGTAGTCGTATAACCATCATTGTTTATGCTTTGTATGTTGAGCAAATTCGTCAAAAAATTTCTTGTGTGCTACTATAATAGTCTTGCCCATCTTGCCAATTCCTTTATCGCGAGAAGACATAGATGGATCAAACTCAGCTGAAACATAATATTTCCAACAGCCGCCTTTTTGCAATAAAGACTTCTTTTGTTACAAAATATTTATCACATTTGTCGCAGTGAATAACATTAATAGTGGTTGGATCAGTAAAGCTTTCATATCCCGGCTTTGGTTTTATTCTTGCCCGACATGCTGTACAGTGATGTTTTTCTCCCTAAAGCACTTGTTTGATTTAAAATAAATGTGACAGTATGAAGTTCGTCATCAGTCCCGATATCTTGAGGTTTCTGATATTGTGCAGCCAACGCTTGATCTACTTGTTTTGTTTCAAGGATGTTGTATTTTAAAGTTCGTCCATCTTTTTAATCTGGAAGGAACCGCTCCTGTCGCGGCTGCTTTCATGGCTGCATTGAACAGCTCTTTCATTTTTCGTCTTCGCGCAAAAACAAAATTGGCTGCTCATAGCATCCCCTTGTTCTGGCGGGTCACTGATCTCGTAATCAGACAGAATTATTTTTATAAATTTCGGGATCATCAGCATTTTCGTCTTCTGAGAAGTAAGCATATATGATAGCGTAAATAGGATCATACGACCCCATAGGTTTTTTTTTTCATAGTTAAAGTTACTGTTTGCAGTTTTACAATGCCATTGTTTTGGCTCAACTTAGACGAAGCGGCTCCAACAATAGATATTGACACTGCTCTATTTAGCATGCTGATCTTTTCGGTGTTCGTGGACTTGCAGTAGGGACAGACAACACGCTTGCCGCTGGCGAGGTCTTGCTGCTCCTTGCGGGCGGCTTGACGCTCTTCTGCTCTGTTCCTCAGACGCTCCATCTTTTGACGGTGAGCTTCTTCGTTCTGTTCATTGGATTCTTTGGCCATACAAAATCCCGGATGATCTTTTCTCGAAGCTGGTCATAGTAGAATTGAAGGAACTCTGAATTATTTCTTTTTATAATGGATTTTATTGTCTCCAAATAATTTTCTATTGCTTGTTTTTAATTTGTTTGTAGTAGTCCTTTTCAGTTCTTTGTGATCTTTCAAAATACAATCAGTTAAATACGCCCTTGTAACATTTTTCATAATACTCTTCTAATGTTTTCGTATCAGGGTCTTCTTTTAGATATTCATAGTCTGGGTATGTTTTAAGAATTCTTTTGCCCTCATTCCACCAAGACAGCCTTTGAAAGTACCCTTCTGGTTTTGGAAATGGTATATCTTTTTTTATGATTCCTATTTTCATAGCATCCTCTCAATCGCGACAAATAATCTTAACAGACTATTTTGATTATTATACGATATGACAATCAATAGGTCAATGAACGCTTCGCGTAGAAGGACAGCAGCTCTAGTTTTCAACATCATTCAACAAAACTTTCCACCGGACAAATTATCACTCTAGTTTTGCGAAAAGTGTTCATAAAACACAAGGAAATCTTGTTCAATCAGCCGGACAAGTTTCTGCTATTCTAACAGGCAAAAAGCGTGTTTCTTATATAAAAAGCACGGAAATCTGCCGGATAGACAGTTCTGATTCCATGTCACAGTTTTTTATGTTGCACTAATTTCTTGCCTTTCGATAAAACAGAGCAGCCTTTTTCTATTTCCTCCCCTTTTTTGCGGGATTGATAAAAAGCCCACAAGTGCGGTATACTGAATAGTACCTACTTTATTCGAGCGAAGTAAGGAGGTGCGGCCATGGCGATCGGTGTGCCCCGCCCGCTGGCGATAGAAAAACCGCAGGCCGTAGATCTTGTACGGCGGCGCGGTATTTCGGCGCGCACGGCGAGCCGGACGCTGCCACGCTGGCGCTGCTGCAAAAGTGCGCGGTGCCGCTGCTGGCAGTGGCGATGCCCCAGGCGGTGTGGCTGCTGGCAGACACCCCCGCCCTGACCGAGGCCGGGCTTCTGCCCGGCGAGGACGTGCACAAGCACCTGACCGGCTGCGGGCAGGCCATTCTGCTGGCAGTGACGCTGGGCCCCGGGGTGGATGCCCAGATCCGCCGGGCAGGCGTGGGCGACATTGCCGCCGGGGTAGCCTCCGATGCCTTGGCAGCGCACTGGCCGAGCAGGCCGCCGATGCCGCCGAGGCGCAGCAGCGCCGAAGTGGGCGGCGACCGAGGAAAGTATCTGACCGGGCCTTTTCGCCCGGGCTACGGCGATTGGGACATCGCGGTGCAGCCGCTGGTGGCAGCGGCGCTGGACACCGTGCGCAAGGCCGGGCTGTGCGTCACCGACACCAACCTGATGACCCCGCGCAAGAGCGTGACCGCCCTGCTGGGGTCAGCGACCCCCGGTAAAGGGGCAACTGGCCGGGTGCGGCCACACAGTGCGCTGCGCACCGCTGCGAATACAGAAAGAGGGGAAAGACCTGTGCAAGTGAATGAACTTTTCAGACAGAGCAATACCATCCTGCTGGACGGCGGCATGGGCACCATGCTGCAAGCTGCCGGGCTCAAGCTGGGCGCACGCCCGGAGGAGCTTGAACATCACCGATCCGGCGCTCATCGAGGGCATCCATGGGCAGTACGCTGCGGCGGGCAGCCGCATCGTCAACGCCAACACCTTCGGCGCTTCTGCCCACAAGCTGGCAGGCAGTGCTTAAGCACGCTGGAGCAGGTCATCACCGCAGGCATTGAAAACTGCAAGCGCGCCTGTGCGCCCCTTACGGTGCGCTGACCGCGCTGGACGTGAAAGGCCCGCTGGGCAGCTGCTGGAGCTCCAGCGGAACGCTGGCCTTGGGGATGCTGTGGCCGAGGTATGCCCGCATCGTCAAAGGCAGGCGAAGCCGCCGGGGCAGACCTGATCTTTTTTGAGACCTATACCGACCTGTACGAGTTGAAGGCCGCCCCTGCTGGCTGCCAAGGAGAATACTCATCTGCCCATTCTGGCCAGCATGAGCTTTGAAGCGGGCGGGCGCACCTTTACCGGCTGCACAGTGGAAGCTTTGCCGACACCGCCCGGGGCTTGGGGGCAGACGCCGTGGGCATCAACTGCTCGCTGGGACCCAAAGAGATCTTCCCCATGGCAAAGCGGCTGGCCGAGGCTGTACCGGCAACTTCCGGTGTTCGTCAAGCCCAACGCCGGTCTGCCCCGGGCAGACGGCGGCGGCTCACCCACAGCTGTTTGCCCTGGGCCGGCCCTACCGGGCTGCACCTGTTGTTTGCCGCCGGCGGCTGCTGCGGCACCACCCGGAGTTCATCAAGCTGCTCAACGGCACCTTTGCAGGCTGCACCCAGGGGCGTCCCGCGCACCCGGATGCCCCAGTGCTGTGCACCCCGGTGGACACGGTCACGGTAGACGGCATCACGGTGGTGGGCGAGCGCATCAACCCCACCGGCAAAAAGCGCTTCCAGCAGGCATTGCGGGAAGGCGACATGAACTATGTGCTGGAACAGGCCGTCAGTCAGGCAGAGGCTGGGGGCGCAGATCTTGGACGTGAACGGCGCGCCCGGCGTGGACGAGCCGGTGCTGATGGAGCAGGGTGGTCAGGCGCTGCAAAGCGGAGGCCAGTTTGCGCGCTTTTGCGGCTGGACTTCCTCCAGCGTGGAGGCGCTGGCGCGGGGTCTGCGGGTGTACAACGGCAAGCCCATCGTCAACTCCACCCCAACGGCGAGCCGGAAAAGCTTTGCCGCCATCCTGCCGCTGTGCAAGAAGTACGGTGCCGCCATCGTGGACTGGCCATCGATGAAAAAGGCATCCAGCCCAAAGCCGGCAGACCGCGTGGCCATTGCCCGCCGCATCACCGAGGCAGCGCGCTGGCAGCAGGCATCCCTCGGGAAGATATCTACATCGTGACTGCCTTTACCCTGACCGCCAGCGCCCAGCAGGAGGATGTGCTTACTTGCACAAGCGCTGGAAGCCTGCAAAGGAGTTGAGTGCGCACCGTGCTGGGCGTGTCCAACATCAGCTTTGGTCTGCCATGCCGCACCTACCTGAACACCATCACTCTTTTGACCATGGCCATGTACGCCGGCTGGACTCAAGCATATCATGAACCCTCTTCCAGCGAGGGAGATGATGGCGGCGGTGTACGCTCACAACGTGCTGCATCTCACCCGGGACAAGCAGAGTTGGCTGGGGGCAAGTACATCGAGCGCTTTGTGGCCGACCGTGTGAGCAATACGTAACTGAACGTGAAGTGCTTGAT
>VOFK01002114.1_pt1 | contig 15457 bp, 26 predicted proteins | sample 5384121 | NCBI WGS metagenome assembly VOFK01 (sample SAMN12384730, study PRJNA508395) | human gut metagenome | isolation source: healthy gut J | host: Homo sapiens
AAATGTGGAAAAATATTTTTAATTTATGCCGCTTTTTTCATTGCAGGCTTTTCAAGTGGAATTTATGAAGATTAAAACCACAGCAAATCATCGCAATTTCTAAATTCAAGGCTTTTTGATCCTCTTCTGCGAGCTCTGGTATATGACCTGTTCCACTTTGATAATGCCGTTTGCACCTTCCGACTGGATACTTCGGTTCATACGCAGCAGTGCTCCGTGAATGCTGTTCAGGTTGCAGAGAACTTCCTTGTGAAACTTTGTCAGTTCTTCATTCAAGCGAATTTTACGGTTCCCTTTTGCACTTACAGCATTTTTTTTCTTTTTGCAGACAATTACTGCAATCTTCACATTGATAAAATTCTTCTGTTCTGCCATATTTGTTTCCTCTTACAGGTCTGCTGTAAAGATAATGAAACTTTTTTCCGTTAGGACATATTGGATCGCCATCTGCATCTATCGGAAAATTTACTGCTCTGTACGGATCATCTCGATATTTTTTTGTCCTTGATTTCCCTTTTCATACATAGTAAATTTCATGTATTTTTTTCATGCCGTGTTCTTCACAATACAGATAATTATTAAAGCTGCCGTATCCTGCGTCTGCTACCGGATATTCAGGATATTTTTCGTATATCTGATTGAACTTTTCTATCAAAGGCTTGAAACATTCCATATCAGACGCATATTGTTTTACGTCGAATACTGCGATATATTCATCACAGACACCTAATTGGATATTGTAGCCCGGAAGAAGCTGATCGTTACCCATATAGTCCTTTTTCATACGCATAAATGTTGCGTCATGATCGGTCTTGGAGTAACTATTGCGTTCATCTCCGCATATCTTTATGTGTTCTGCATACTTTTTTAGCCTTGAAATGTATTCCGAAAGCTTGTCATAATGCCTCTGTTCAATTGTTTTATGATGTCCCCGTCCCCGAATTGCAGTTTCCGGGTCAAAGCCGCAAAGCTTTGCATATTGCTGCTGTATTTGCTCTAAATACTCAATAGCATATTCCTCACGAATGCCGAATTTTACGCAGAATGAAGAGATCTTTTCATTCATTTCACCAAGCAATTCTGTTATCCTTGCAAATACCTTCAGACGGTTTTTTCTCACAGCTCTTTTCCATACCCAGCTATATTTGTTTGCGTTGGCTTCTATCTTTGTTCCGTCTATGTAAACGTGATTGAGGTCAACATTTTCCACCATAAAAATATAACTGTTGATATCCGCAAAGATCTCATCTATTTTTCTATTTAGGACATTGTTCATAAAATTGCCTATTGTCGAGTGGCTTGGCGGAGGATTATCCTGCAGCAGCCACATAAAGCGAATATCGGTTTTTGCAGAGTTTTTCTATTTTTTCGCAATGATTCGTATCCGTTTTTCCATAAATGCAAACAGTATTACTTTCAGCAAAGTTTCTTCTTCATATCTTGGACGGCCTGTCCTGCGGTCCTCAGTCGTCAGGTATTTACTCAGGTCAATATGATTCATCACTTCACAAAAATGCATATACCGGGTCAGTTGTTTCAATTATTTTTTCAATTTCTATTGGAAATTTTAATTGATATGGTGTATAATATTCTTGTGGTTGGTTATTCATGATACTTTAATTATACCACAAAAAAGACTGCTGTCTTGCTTTTTGTCAAGATCGCAGCCTTTTTTCTTGGGAACTTTTTTACAGCCCCTTTGAATTTGATTTTTTGAGTTTTTGTTTCATATAAGCATTAAAAAATCATTCCAAAATTTTTTCATTGTTTCGCTTTGCACAGTAGTCTTGTTTTTGACATCAGTAGTTTCTGTTTTTTCTTCATTTATCCAAAAAATAAAAGCAAAATTTTTAAATACTCATGTAAAGCTATTATTTCATTATTTTTATCCTTGATCTTGTTAATTAACGTTCCCTTTAACTATAAAAACGGAACGATTAAGGTTTACCCATAGTGATTATGAAATAGTAATATCAAGATATTATGTAATGACTGTTCAAAGAATACAGGTGCTGGTCACTGATAATTCTGTTTTTGCTCATGAGATTTTATATGTTGGATTACCAACTGGAGATTTTGATCTGTCTGATTCGGTGAAAATAAGTTGGAGTTCAGATGATTGCTTTGAGCTAATTTATAAACCTACATTGTCACATTCATACAGTTGGAAATATAATTTTAAGGACAGTGAAGTAACATATCTTAGTTCAGATGAGTTTGAGGTTTCGGACTGATTATTCTTCATTATGATCGTCAGAGTGATAGTACTGACAATAAAAATTCTATGGTCAATCAGCTTGCTTCAAAAGCTTAAAAACTCTTAAAAATCTTTGCTTTGTGAGGCGTGACGGTAGAAATCAAAGACGAGTTTCAATGTCAAAATTTCAGAGTTACTGTCAACGAAAGGTGCTCTCGAAAGTACACAGCGTAACGGAGATATTTGTCCCTAACTCGCAGTAGAGTAAACATACCATCCTCTGAGGAAAAGGGCGACACACGCCGATTGTTGTGGTGTACGAGGGGATTACCCCGCTCCTGTTTTAAAGAAGCAAGCTGTGACAAATTATTTAGCCTAGTAAATCTTCACGGCAAGAGATATCATTTTTTGAACATAATAAAATCATTCTCTCGAACCACTGTCGGAAAACACGGCAGTGGTTTTTCTATGTCGGATCATAGATGTTTACCACCTTACTTTTTACGGTAGGTCGTGATTCACGTCCTACCGCATCGTGTTGTGATAATGCAAAAAAACAAAAGTCATCACTGCTCTGTCTATTAGACAATCATACAAAAATCTTAAAGAAACTCTGCCAAAAAAGGTTGTTAAAACCTCAACTTCTAACCCTATACAAGTGAGAGCAAACTCTACAAATAATCCGTTACGACTTTGTTCAACCCTACAAACTTTATGAATTCATTTAGATAAAGGGGTATCAAAACAGCGACTTCTACCCATATACAAGCGGAAGAGCAGTGGTAGTCAAAATAACCGAAATCATATGAGCTAACTTTGTGCAAACCTACAAACTTTTTTCAGAAGTTGTCCAAACACTTTGTTTAGTCGGCTACAGTATGAGGAAAAGGAATCTTGACAATTGAATCCCACGAAGGAGAGATACCAAGCGGCGAAGTACAGCGAAGATCGTGCAGGAGGAGCAGAAGCGTACCAGGCTTGGAAATACGTCTTTAAGTCAAACAAGGCTTTCTGACAGGAACTGTACTGTGGTGGGAAAGAAGTAAAAAGAAAAAAAGAAGAGGAGGCTTGATAACTTGAAGAAATTCAACTCAAAGTCCTGCGAAGAAATCATGACAACTGTGTACAAGCCTATCGAGTTTGTTGTAGATGGCTTGCTTGCGCAAGGTCTGTACATCTTAGCAGGTGCACCAAAAGTGGGAAAGTCATGGCTGGCACTTGATATGTGCTTGTCGATAGCGAAAGGAGAAAAAGTTTTTAGGTCAGGAAACGGCTCAAGGAACTGCCCTCTATCTGTGTTTGGAAGACAGCTATGCGAGGATACAAAACAGATTGTATGAGATAACAGATAAGCCAACAGAAAACTTGCACTTCACTGTTATGTCTGAGTCGATAGGCAGCGGACTTGAAGAACAGATTGAAAATTTTAAGAAAGAGCATAGCGATTTAAAAGTTGTGTTCATTGACACTCTGCAAATGATTCGTGAGTCAACCGATAACGGTTATGGCTCGGACTACAAAGAGTTATTTGTTCTAAAAAAATCTTGCGGACAAGCTTGAAATTGCAATCGTAGTTGTTCATCACACAAGAAAGAGTTCGGACAGCGATCCGTTCAATATGATTTCGGGCTCGACAGGAATCAGCGGATGCGTTGACGAAAGCATGGTTATTGTAGAAACAAAGCGTGGCAGTCGAAATGCAAAGCTATACTGCGTAGGTCGTGATATTGAAAACGCAGAAATAAGCTTGCAGTTTGATAGCGATTTGAAAAAGTGGATAGTCACAGATGAGCCAACTGTTTCGAAAAGCAAAGACAATATTTTTCTCGCCGCATTGTATGTTTACATTCAGAAAAAGATTGATTTCACAGGAACGGCTTCAGAATTGGTAACCGCACTGAAAAGTATTTCAAATGAAACATTCTATCCGAACAGAGTTACAAGAGATTTGGTTCAGAACGGTTACACGCTCAGACAGTATGGAATTGATTTTCTGTACAAGCGGACACGAAACGGCAGACTGATTATTCTTCATTACGACCGTGAGCGTGACAGTAGTGACAGTAAAACCTCGGGCGAAGTTACTGTCAACAGTTTGGCTTTAAAAGTCTGAAAACCATTGAAAATCCTTGCTTTGCGAGGTGTGACGGTAGAAATCAAGTGGTAGTTTTACTGTCAACATTTCAGAGTTACTGTCAACGCAAAACTCTTCATAAACGAGCCAACTACCACCCTGATTCACTGGGAAAAGGTTTCTATAGGAATACCTAACCAATATGCAAACTCTCTAAATCGTCCGCCCCTGAATTTGTATAATCATCATACAAACTTTTAAAGAATTGCTGTCAAAATGGTTGTAAAACCTCAACTTCTTACCCTATACAAGTGAGAAAGCAAACTCTACAAAAAATTTGTTACGACTTTGTTCAAGCCTACAAACTTTATGAATTAAGGGTTGTCAAAACGGCGACCTTTCCGTATACAAGTGAGAGGGAACTCTATAAATAATCCATTCAGATTTTGTGCAAGTCTACAAAATTTTTTTTCACACACGCATAAAAAGCATCTTTTCATCGGCTACAGTATGAAGGCAAAAGAATCTTGACAACAAATTCCCACGTAGGAGAGATACCAAGCGGCGAAGTACAGCGAAGATCGTTCAGGAGGAGCAGAAGCGTAACCAAGCTTGGAATACGTCCTTAAGTCAGTCAAGATTTTCTGACAGGAACTGTACTGTTGTGGGGCAAACAAAAATAATAATTGCGATACCCTCCGTGTCACAGCGCTATGCCTTTAAGGATTAATACTAACTAATATTATTTATTAATAGCAGAAGAAAGAATGATATGTAGTTATCAAAGATTGATTGGTGATGAATGACGAATAGAATCGGCGGATTGATTCGCTGATTGACAATCCGCCTTTTCTCTTCTGCGAATAAGAATGGAGATGTTCAATAATCAAAAAAAAAAGTGTAATTAATTTTAACCGCAACACAACGGCGATGTATTTGCCCTCCCAACTCGCAGTAGGGTAAACATACCACCCGTAGACGGTATAAGCCACACACGACGATTGTAAGCGGTGTACGAAGGGATAAACGAGCAATTCTGAAATCAGTTAAAAAGCACATCGGGAACTTGATATGTTGGTTATGCACAAATTCCCGATTCGCCGCATGACGAAGAAAGTGAAATATTTCATTGCAGGTTAAAGTCATGGCGTCTGAAGCCGCCATGACGCTCACAGCGGACAGCAAAGCTGACCGCAAATGTGCCGTAAATACGCAGTCTTCACACAGGTCTTGTGCATATTTTTAGGCCGGTCGCCTCATGGAGTCAAAAATACGGCTTTCAGCGGAAATCAGGGGGTCTAAAGGTCAGAAAAGTGCGTGAAATCGGCATAATTAACGGCGTCGTGATAAGAAAGGAGTAGAATTATGGCAAAGAAAAAACGGCTGTATATTTTCAGCCGGAAACTATGAGAAAGATCGAGCAGGAGTACAAGGACGACAATTGTGCTTCAAAAACAGAGTTCATTGAAAAAGCCGTCACGTTTTTACATCGGCTATCTTCGTCAGCAGCAGCAGGAGGTAAACTACCTATCCCCTATGATAAACAGAAACGGTCAAGGCGCAGATAAAAGGTACGGAACAGCGGCTTGCCCGTCTGATGTTTAAGGTCGCAGTCGAGCTTGGAAAGCTCTCGCATATGACTGCGGCTATCAATGATGTTGACGATGAAACTCTAGAAAGTTTACACGCTATGTGCGTAAACGAAGTACGGAAGATCAATGGAATTATCGATTACGAGAACGCTGTTAGGATTTTCAGCAAGGCTAAGATGGTGCGTAACGAATACGAACCGCAAAATTTAAATATGAAAGGACTGAACTGATTTGTTTTACACGAATAACAACAATCAAGACAACGAAGTGGAGAGTGATTTATGCAGAATATTCACAAAGAAATAGAAGAGAAACCAGATTCAAATCAGTACCGACGCCGACATGATTACTCGCACATCGAAACTGTGATTGATGGAGTAACTTACAAAATCTTATCCGTTAGTCCCAGAGCAGATGAAGGATACAAGCCACAAAAAGTGTCGGAACTGTTCGCTTATCTTATTAACGGCAGATAAAATTATCAAAAAATTTTCTGGACTTTCAAGCCGGATAGTGATATATTGTAGCTGTATCCTATTCGGTTTGAAAAATTTACAGACTATGAAAGGATGGATAAATATGTCTGATTCGAATCGAAAAATTACTGCGTTATACTGCCGTTTATCACAGGAGGATATGAGGGACGGTGAGTCGGTCTCTATTGAAAATCAGAAACTCATCCTGCAAAAAAATATGCGAATGACCATGGTTTCTTAAACTGTAAATTCTATGTTGACGACGGATATTCCGGAGCAAATTTTAATCGTCCGGCATTCAAGGAAATGATGATTGAAGTGGAAAGCGGAAATGTTTCTGCGGTGATTGTAAAAGACCAGTCGAGACTTGGCAGAGAATATTTGCAGACGGGTATGCTTATGGAAGTTACCTTTCCGCAGTATGACGTCCGTTTTATCGCCGTAAACGACGGTGTAGACAGCGCCGACGGTACAAACGATTATGCGGGAATACGCAATTATTTCAACGATCTTTTTTGCAAGGGATACAAGTAAAAAGATCAGAGCGGTTCAGCGTGCAAAGGGCGAGCGCGGTGAGCGTGTTGGATCGGTAATAGCATATGGATACATGAAGAATCCCGACGATCCTAAGCAGCTGATCCCAGATCCCGAAACAGCGCCGATAGTGAAAGGAATTTTTGAAATGTATGCAGACGGAATCGGAATAATGAAGATATGTGATAAATTGTGTGCACAGAAAGTTATGTCGCCAAGCGTTTACGCATTCAGAAAACAGGACGCAGGACGGGAAGATTGAATCCGGATAAACCGTATCATTGGGATCAGAAGTCCGTTCGACTGATGCTTTCAAACAGAGTCTACTGCGGCGATACCGTGAATTTTAAAAACCTATACCAAGTCCAACAAGCTGAAAAAACGTATTAAAAACGATGAGGAAAACGTTCTGATTTTTGAAAACACCCATGAACCTATCGTTGACAGAAAAACCTTTGATTTAGTACAAAAGCATTTTGACGGAAGAAAACGTCCCGATAGACAAGGAGAAATGGATAAATATGCAGGATACCTTTACTGGGGCGACTGCGGTAAGCGGTTGTATCTTCAGAGGGCAAAGACAAAGGCTGTTGAAAAAAAACAGCTTCATATGCGGAGGCTACCAAAAGCGTACAACCGACTGCACCTGTCATCATATCAGAGAACAAGTTTTAGATCAAATCGTACTTGAAAATCTCAAAGCCGCCACAGCCTTCGCCCGAGATAATCCTGAGGAGTTTTACGCAATGGCAGCTAAGAACGGCGAGGTCGAGGCAAGGAGATTGTGTATAAATGCCGAGCGTGAAGAAAGAGCAGATCACTGCAAGAATAAAACAGCTTGACAATATCATTAGCTGTCTGTGTATGAGGACAGGGTCACAGGGCGTATTACCCTGGAACGTTATGATATTCTTGCAAGCGGTTACGAACAGGAACAATCGCATCTTCGTCTTGAACTCGAATCTATATCGCACAAAAATATCTGAAATGGATCTACGTGAGCAGTACATTCAGAAGTTTATAGCAAAAAGCTAAGGAATACATTGAAATGCCTAAGCTTACTCCTGAACTGCTGAGAGTGTTTATACGCAGTATAGAGGTTTATGAAAAAACGGAAAAGTATTCAAGAACCTGCGGCAATACGATAGTGATCCATTACACATTTGAGATTGACAGCCGTCAGTCTTGAGCAAATAGAAATCAAAGCCCGTAAGATGTTGTGTTTACGGGTAATACATAATATTTATTTCTTCGTTAGGATAGTCCGAGCTTGCAGGCTCGGCGTTTTTTATTGATAAAAGCTGTGAAAAGGGATATGTTTGCAAAGCTTAGAGCCAAGCTGAAAGCAGAGTACAAGCCGTACACAGATAAAGGCAAAATAACCGCTAAGCAAAGAAATTTGCAGGAATGTGTTACGGCAGTAATGAAAGATCTAAGGCAAACAGCTCGTACCGTGAGCAGTGTATAAATACGGCGAAACTCCTGTATCAGCTTGCGGATAGGGCTGTCAGGTTATCGGTTGAAGAAACTTTGTCTGAACCTTTGGCAGACCATATCGAATCTGAGGACATCGTTTGCGAACCCGAACCTTGTATGGAATTCGGGTAATGCTATACCCTCCGCCTCACAGCGCAATACCTTGAAGATAACAAACTAACTATCTTATTAAATACAAAAGATAGAATATTCTATGATTGGAAGTGAAAAATTGAATGAAAAACAAATGATTTTTAATAGGCGTGCTTGCAGTGATTTTTGTTGCATTTTTAGTGGTAGTAAATCTGCTTGACAACAAGTCGCTTAACGGAATTAAGGCGAAAAAGGTCGGCAACGGACAGCACGGAACTGCAAGGTGGGCGACGAAAACGGAGATAAAGAGAACTTTTATCCCTCTGCCATTCGAGCCTGAACTCTGGCGGCAGGGTAAGAATCTGCCGACTGTTATACAAGGCACAGTTGTTGGTTGCAGAGGTTCAGGGAAGAAAACCATAGCTCTTGTGGATGACGGAGATGTTCATACGCTGATGATAGGAGCTGCAGGTGTCGGCAAGACCGCATACTTTTTTTGTACCCCTAACATCGAACTTGCCTGTGCAAGCGGAATGTCGTTCATCAGTACCGATACAAAAGGGCGATGTGGCACGAAATTACGGTACTATCGCAAAAAGTACTACGGCTACAATGTGTCGGTTTTGGATTTAAGAAATCCGACGCGCTCTGATGAGAACAATATCCTGCATCTGGTCAACAAATACATGGACATCTATCTGTCCGATAAAGCCAATCTTTCAGCAAAAGCCAAAGCAGAAAAGTACGCAAAAAATCACAGCAAAGACAATTATCAATATCGGCGGAGGTGACAGCTCAAACTACGGTCAAAACGCATTTTTTCTACGATGCGGCTGAGGGGTCTGCTCGCCTCGGTTATCCTGCTTTTAGCTGAGTTCGGCGACAAGAACGAACGGCATATCGTTTCGGTTTTAAGCTTATTCAGGACTTGCTCGCAAAATATCAGCCAGACCCAAAAGCACAAGCCGAAAATGTATTTTCACAAAGCTTATGGACAAGCTTCCAAGCGAACACAAAGCTAAGTGGCTTGCAGGAGCGGGCTCTGAATTCCTCAGATCAGTCTATGCTGTCTGTAATGAGTACAGCGTTGTCCCGATTAAACAGCTTTCTCGACACAGAAATGGAGCAAATGCTCTGCTTCGGAACAGCTGTTGACGCTGAGAAGTTCTGCAATGAAAAGTCTGCTATCTTTATTGTTCTTCCCGAAGAAGATACAAGCAAGTACTTTATGGTCAGTCTGCTTATCCAACAGCTATATCGTGAGATATTAGTCATTGCGGACGAAAACGGCCGAAAACTAAAAAACAGAGTTATGTTCTACTGCGACGAGTTTGGAACTTTTCCTAAGATAGAGGGTGCTGAATCTATGTTCTCCGCAGGACGTTCAAAGAAAAATATCCATCGTGGCAATAATACAATCCTTTGCGCAGCTTGAACAGAACTACGGCAAACAAGGCATGGAGATAATCACGGACAACACTCAGCTTACTGTGTTCGGCGGATTTGCACCAAACAGCCAGAGTGCAGAAGTGCTTTCAAAATCTTTGGGCGAACAAACGGTATTAAGCGGTTCTGTATCAAACGGCAGGGACAGATATCAGTCATTGCAGATGATAGGCAGACCGCTTATGACTGTGGACGAGATTAAAGTCTATGCCTAAAGGACAGTTTATCGTTATGAAAACAGGAACACACCCGATGATAAGCAAATTAAAACTGTTCTTCAAATGGGGTATCAAGTTTGAAGAAGAATACAAACTTCCCGATAAGACAGCAAAAAATGTTTCATACAAAAGAGCGTGATGAACTGATAAAAGACGTTGAAGTGAAATATCCGCAGAAGAAAAAAAGATATGCTTCCAACGGAATTTGAGATAACGGAAGAGCGAAAAGGAAAAAGACCAATGTCAAGACATAAAAGGAATGTGATGTTTATTGCAAATTGATACTACCGAGAAGAATCTACGACTTAGGACTAAGCCACAAGGCTGTGTCCGTTTACTGCTATCTGGCAAACCGCGCCGACAAAAACGGCGAATGTTTTCCATCTGTGAGAAGAATAGCGGAAGATCTGAGCATTTCAAAAAGCACGGTGTTTCGTGCTTTTAACGAGCTTGAAGAAAGCGGATTGCTAGAGCGTTTCCCCGTTATCACCCACAAGGCGGTCGGCGGAGTTCTTGTACCGCATAAAGGAGATAATCTAATACAAATCGATCCGAGAAACGAGGTGATAAGCTTGTTTGATTGGATATCTGACGCTATCGACTGGATAGGCGACGGGATATCAAGCCTGTGGGACAGCACCATAGGCGGGCGGTAGACGCAATATCCGACGCTGTGTGGGACATTATGTTTTCGAGTGGCTTTTCAACAAGGTCTACGGTGCGGTGGCAGACTTTTTATGTTCATAATCAAAAAAGTCGGCAACCGATCTGTTCTCTCTTGCCTGGGTGAGGACCTTTGTCAGTCTGTTTCAGGCTCTCGGTTGGATGCTTTTTGTCTGCGGTCTTGTCATGGCGGTTTTTCGACACTGCTATGGCATACGAGTCGGGAGCGGCTAACATCAGGCAGACCTGTGTGAATGTGATAAAAGGCTTTTTATGGCGGCAAGTCTGGTGACTGTTGTTCCGCAAAGGCTTTACGCATTCTGTGCATGGCGATGCAGGGTTCATTTCTCCCATGAACTGCTGGGCGGTTTTATAGGGGCTACATCAGCACTATGGCAGGCACGGGACTTTCCGTAATTATGTTCTTGCTTCGGACGTTTCGCTTTTCAGCCTGTTTTTTATCATACTTTTCGGTTACTGCACAGTCAAGGTAGTGTTTTCAAACATCAAGCGTGGCGGCATAATGCTGTGCCAGATAGCTGTGGGAAGTCTGTATCTGTTCGAGTTCCCAGAGGCTACACAGACGGATTTTTTCAGCTGGTGCAAGCAGGTCATAGCCACTTTGTCTTACTGCCTTTTTACAGACCACGATACTGTATCTCGGACTGCTGACCTACACTCAGCATGCTCTGCTGGCGGTGGGAATTTGTCTGTCGGCGGCGGAAGTTCCGAGAATTGCGCAGATGTTCGGACTGGATACTAGTGTGAAGGTTAATATGATGAGCGTTAGTCATACGATGAGTATGGGGGCTAAGGCGGTCGGAATGCTGAAAGGGGGGGAGCAAAATGAAAACCTACATCTACCCCCGAAAACCTGAAGGCGAACGTAAAGCTGTGGTTCTGGAGCGTTCGGGATTTTATCATAATCTGCTGCGGAATAATTCTGTCGGTTGTGGTTCTGGTAAACTTCTGGAACGTCCTGCCTTTTGCGGCGACCGCCTGTTTTGCGTTTTTCTCGCTTCGGGTCGACGAAACTGCAATTATGGACTATCTTTTTAATGCTGTGAAGTTTTTTCTGACTTCGCAGCAATTGTATTTATGGAGGAAAGATTAAATGACAAAAAACAAAAACAGCGTTCAGGGCTTGATAGGTCTTGAACGCTTTACTCGTTTCGGCGTAAAATCCGATAAAGCTGAAATCGCTTTTTTCAGCGTAGAGCCCACCAATATTTCCGTGCTTTCTGCGGCGAATATCCGACGTGAAGATACATCATCTGATGATGCTGTTAAGTACGATTCCCGATCTTGAGATACTTGCTCTGGACTCCTGCGAGTGTTTCGATACCAACAAGGTGTACGTCAAAAAGCGTTTGCAGACAGAGCAGAACGAGGCGGTCAGAAAGCTCTTGCAGGGAAGATTTTGATTTTCTTGATGAGATCCAGGTGGAAATGTCCTCTGCAAGACAGTTTGTGTTCGCTCTAAGATTCAGACGTGAAAAGGACGAGCAGATTTTTAATATCATCAACCGAGGGGACAAGGCAATCTCAGAACACGGATTTTCAGCAAGAAGAATGTCAAAAATCCGAGATAAAAAAGAATGCTTGCATTGTATTTCGGAACAAGTATTTCAGGAGAGGAAATTCCCGATATTGAGGGAGAAACCGAATTTAATTTGGAGGCGAAAACAAATGAGAACTAAAAGCAGAAGAAAAAAAGAACTTTCTGATGAGCAGCTTGAGATAATGGACACAAAGGACTTTTTTCGACCGCACAGTGCCGGGCGTGATCCGCTTTTACACCGACCACTACATCTGCGGAAACTTCTACAAGTCCTGCTGGGCTGTGACTGAGTATCCGCCGAGCACAGAAGAAACTGCTATACTTGCTCACCTTGCGGACAGAAACGGTATTACGCTGAGGATATATGACAGACTTGTTACCGCCGCAGAACAGCGAAAGATCGTGCAGCAGGCAATGAGGAAAAATCATATGATGACCACTGTAAATGATGTGAACGAGAGCATAAAGGCTCAGGATAACATAAATGATGTGGTGGAGCTGATAAGCGAACTACGCAGAAACAAAGAACCTTTACTGCACACAGCTGTTTTTATTGAGCTAAAAGCAAGCTCTGAGGACAAGCTGAAAGAACTGCAAGCCGATATTCAAATGGAGCTTACGTTCCAAAATATCCGTTGACAGACTGCTGTTACGACAGAAAGAGGGGTTCTTGTCTGTTCATCCTGCGGGCAATAACGTGTTTGCAAGTCAGTTTGAACGTGTTCTTCCTGCAAGCTCTGTTGCGAATCTGTACCCTTTGAATTACAGCGGAAAAACCGACGAGAACGGCTTCTATATCGGCAGAGATAAGTACGGCAGCAATGTTCTTGTGGATTTCGACAGACGTACCGAGGACAAGACTAATTCCAACATCCTTATACTCGGAAACAGCGGTCAGGGTAAGTCGTACTTGATGAAACTTTTTGCTGTGCAATCAGCGTGAGGCTGGGGAAATCTATTCTGTGTCTTGATCCGGAGCATGAGTATGAGGAGCTCTGTTCAAACTTGGGCGGCACATACATTGATATGATGTCGGGCGAGTTTATGATAAATCCGCTTGAGCCAAAAGCATGGGGCGACGGCGACAGATCGGATTCCGATTCGCCCGAAGCGTTCCGCAAAGGTCACCCGACTCAGTCAGCACATCAGCTATCTCAAAGACTTTTTCAGAGCATACAAAGGACTTCACAGACGCAGAGATCGATACGATCGAAATTATGCTGATGAAGCTCTACGCAAGATTCGGTATTGATGACTTCACGGATTTCAGTACGCTGAAAAACGAGGATTATCCGATTATGAGCGATCTATACGAACTCATAGAAAAGGAATTTATGGCATTCGATCACAAGAAGAAACATCTTTATACCGAAGAAATGTTACAGAATATCTGCCTTGGACTGCACTCCATGTGCAAGGGCGCAGAAAGTAAGTATTTTAACGGCTGTACCAACATCAAGGACGGCGAGTTTATCTGTTTCGGAGTAAAAAGGTCTTATGGACACGAACAAAAGGCTCAAGGACACTCTGCTGTTCAACATCTTGTCGTATATGAGCAATCAGCTTTTTAGGTCGCGGAAATACTGTTGCGGCAGTCGATGAGTTATTATATTTATTCCTTACAAATATGACGGCGATATAATACATCAGAAACGGCATGAAACGTGTGCGTAAAAAGGTCCTCTTTCATATTAGCTTCGCAAAATATCGAGGACTTTCTGCTGCCTGAGATCAAAGGAGTTTTTACCAAACCGCTGTTCAGCATTCCGTCTCATCATTTTCTGTTCAATCCCGGTAATATTTCTCCGACTGCGTTTATTGATACGTTGCAGCTTGAAGAATCAGAGTACAGCCTCATCAAGTATCCCGAAAGAGGTACTTGCTTGTTGTATCGGTGCGGCAACGAGAGGTATCTGTTACAGGTCATTGCTCCTGCTTACAAGGCGGGTTTGTTTGGTTCGGCTGGTGGAAGATAAAACTGTTCGCAATAAGCGTGAAATTTGAGTTTGACTACAATGGGAGGTATGATAAAAATGCAGAAGAAAAAAATACGGCATATGGAAAACTCGCTATGCCGAAAACAGCAGAAATATATTTGAGGATTGGGTTCGTCAGAAAAATGGCGAACCCGTTTTTTTTTCCACAGAGCTTGGAGCTCTCGAATATATGCATAGTATGGAGATGAGAACTCAGAGTGTGTTTACGGAATTTGAAGTCCGTGAGGTGTCATAATGTCGGCAACAGTAGCGGCGGCTCTTAAAAGATAGCCGTTTACATTCTTGGAAAAGAAACGAGGCAAGCTGTTTGTGCTGATCGGGGTATCGTCGTTGGGTTTATCGGCTTGATGTGTTTGCCCGTAGCTGTACTTTCAAGCATGGGAAGTATGGAAGTTGAACCGCCGGAAATAGACAAAAGTCTGTTTAATGAGTCCGCAATAATAGCAGGATTTGACAGCGAGCAGCAAGCAAAAATAACCGAAATCCAAAACGGCGGTCAGGCAATCGAGGACGCTATGACAGGTGCAGGAATTCGTTCTCAGACCATAAAGGCACAGCTGATATATATGTCTTACTTCGGCAGGGTTCAGAATTTCAACGTTGAATCCTATGTCAACCTGTTCGCTGCTGCTCCTAAACGACAGTGATTTAATTGCGGCGATAAATTCAACTCTATGGTTTGGAAATAGACTACGACGAGAATATATGCGGAGCTACACTTTGGGTGATGAACTCCCACGATCAATGAGTATATGTTCAGCGGGTGATAAAGAACTGCGCCGATCTTGCGGCTTGGGCGGAGAATATATCTCTCCAGGGTGAGGAACGGTGCTGCCAGTGAAAGACGAAGCGAACCGCATCGGAAAATATGCTGACAACGCAGAGACTTGTACTTGGAAGCATCAGGCTTCCCTACAGACAAAATGTTCAGTTACGATTACGATACTAGTTTACGAACGATGCTTGATACAATGAACCGCGAGGAACTCCTGGGACTGTTCGACAGCGGCAATGGCACAAGTTTATGTTGGGAACGGAAGTTGTTTACAGCTCTGGCGTTGGCTATGTCCATAAAAGAGCCTGGCTTTCAAAATGTAGCTGGACAAGCTGAGTACTAAGCAATACATGTA
>VOFK01001966.1_pt1 | contig 15453 bp, 28 predicted proteins | sample 5384121 | NCBI WGS metagenome assembly VOFK01 (sample SAMN12384730, study PRJNA508395) | human gut metagenome | isolation source: healthy gut J | host: Homo sapiens
AAGACCATATTATTAATTTTTAAAGACAGTTAAAAATATTGTACGCCAATTGGATAAAAATCCTAAAGCAGAAATTATAAATTAATATTATATGGTGAAAACAAAAAAAAAATGTTGACTATGTAAAAATTATGTGATATAATATAAATATCAGCGAAAGCTGAAATATTATAAGAAAGTACAAAATATTTTTTTTCTACGCATTAAAGCTCGGTGAATAACCGGGCTTTTGATGTATAATATAGTAAATAAAAGTAGTTTATTGACAAAATATAGCGAAAGTGATATAATTAAATATATAAAATTATTAAGGGATTGTAGTAAATGTATATAATAAAACCACATTTTGATTATTGTCCGATACAGAAAAAAGAATATTTTGTCAATGTAAGATATAAAATAAGCGATGTGAATACATATAAAAAGGTCTCAATGGAATGTGTATATCAGGAGTTTTATAAGCAGAATTGTCCGGAAAGAAATAATTGTCCTATTTATAAAAATCAACTGATGTGATTGTAGTGAATAAATAAAAATTCGCCAATGGCGAATTTAATGAACAAGGTCTTGACATTATATAAAAAATATTGTTATAATAATAAAAAAGGGGCACACTGATAGACGGTTATCCTCCATGTAGTTTAAGTTTAAATAAACCGCAAGTTTGGAGGTCGGGGGGCGGTTTATTTCTTTATGTTCTTGATTACTTCATTAACAGTAACAAGAAGCAGGATAGTGAGAACTAAATATGTAAGTTCCATACCTATCACCTCCCTGCCAGCTTATTTCGCCTGCCCATTAGGGGACGATCAATTAGCTTATGGCGTAAGGAGGGAACAACCGCCTACCGTTTAGAGTATGCCCATGTATTAAATTATATCATAGATATCGAATTTTTGTCAATTTATTCATAATTCGCCATTGGCGAATGTTAAAACAATACTTGACAATAATAAGAAAGTGATGTATAATAATCATCGAAATGATATTATTGTGCTCCATTTAGGTTCACAAAAAAAGCCAAAGGACTGCTACTCCTTTGGCTTTTGTGCTGACTGCCTTATTTTTTCTTATTATTCCTGTCCAGCCACTTGCAAATATAATTTGCTAATATACTTGCTACAACAGAAATAAAAAAAGATATTATTAACTCCATTTCAGGTTCACCTCCTCCCCTGTTAAGGCAGGAGAAAGGCAAACAAATTCATTATACCACAATCGTCGAATAAAGTCAAAAAAGGAAGTCCTTGCGTAAGTGTGTAAGACTTCCTTTTTTTGTAATTCTCCAATGGTGAATTGATCAAATCTCCAAATCATAACTTTTGATATCTTTCTTTTGCATGGAATTATGAGAGTTAAGTTTCTGCCTGTCAGCTTCGGTTTCCAGTTCAAAGGACTTAACATTGTCCTTGCCCAGAAGATTTTTCCTTGTTATCAAGATTAAGCTGTCTGTCCAGTTCAGACTGCCTTGTAAGCTTTGTTTTCAGTTCCTGTTCTTTTTTAAAAACGGCTTTGTAAGCTCGGCCTTTGAGTTCTCAAGCTGAGTATTAAGAGCTTCAATTTCAGACTTGTACTCGTCGATTTTTTCTGGAATGTGATTAATGGCATTGTCAATTCTGGTAAGATTTCCTGTATCACTGTCGCTAAGAGTGATTCTGTAGTCGCCGTTACCCTTAATGTCCATTTTTATGTCGTTTGACAGTGCGTCAAAGAAAATTTCCATACTAAATCCTCTGTACTGTCCGATCTCAGTTCTTGCATTTGGGTTTCCGGTAAGCGCTTTTGCAGCAGCTTCTATCAAAGCAGTTCCGGCTTCTTTTTTTGTCTGCATAAACATGATCGTTTATTGTCATTCCGGAGAATATAACATTTCCTTCGATATCACGCTTCAGAGGATTTTGCTCGGTAATTTTTGAATCAGCCAGAACGGCATTTAAATTTTCTTTTTGCTTTTGCAATACTTTCGGGAATATGCTGTTTTAAAAACATTGTCCTCAAGCTTGTAACGCTGATTAAGATATGCCGATTTTAAAGTCTGAAGTTTGTGAACTTCTATATCAATCTCCATTTTTTCACGGATAAGCGGATTACCTGCACAAAGCGCCTTGACCTCTGCAAATTCCATTTCCGACTGTGAAACGTCCTCGCAGACTCTCACAGGATTTTTGCTTGTCATGATCTGTGAAATAAAGCCTTGCTTAGTTTCAAGGGTTTGAAACGATATGCGTCAAAGGTATCCTTTGTAACGTAAATGTACTCGTGAACCTTGTCGTTCATATTTCCCTGACGTTTCATACGTCCTAAACGCTGTTCCATGTCACGGGGTTTCCAGGGCGCATCAAGATGGTGCATAGCATAAAGCTTGTTTTGAATGTTAGTTCCTGCGCCCATTTTTCTGCGTTGAACCCAGAACAATACGTATTTCTCCGTTTCTTACTTTGTCAAAAAGACGTTCCTTGTCCTGCGGTTTTTTCATAATCGTGAATAAAAAGCGATTTCATTTTCAGGGATTCCGTTAGCGATAAGCTTGGATTTTACATCATCATACAAATTAAAAGCGTCTTTCTTAGGCGTGGAATAATCACAGAAAATAACTTGAGTGAGACGTTCGTCCGCTGTTTTTTCCAGATATCGGTTACATTGTTTACGCACATATTGATCTTAGTGTTGGGTTCATCAGGAAGCAGAGGATTTATAAGTCTCTGATCAAGACCGATTTTAATACCGTCGGTGGTTACTTTCAGCATGTTGTCAACATCGGGCGTGACCTGCTTGTTGTGAATCTTTTCCGCACGTTCCGACAGGGACTGTATTAAATTTTTCTGTGTTACCGTAGGCTCGGCAGCAATAATGTGACGTTCGCATTCAGGTTCGGGAAGATTTAAGTCCTGGGCGGTTTTTATGTCAGCGCACTCCTTGAAAGCGGTCATAAGCTCAGGAAGATTGCTGAATTTTTGAAAGTCTGGTTTTCTGCCTGAAGCCTTTGCCTGTAGGAGCATATTCAAGCTTTGTGACCTTTTGCGCAAAGTTTGCCGCCCATGCGTCAAAGTGGGTAAGACCGCTTTCACGTAGATAGTCAGCCTGTAAATATTTCTGCATAATGAAAAGTTCCGTGATACTGTTGCTTACCGGAGTACCCGTAGCAAAAACGATACCCTTTCCGCCTGTCAGCTCGTCAAGATACTGACATTTAATGTATAGATCCTGAGTTTTCTGAACTTTTCTGTTAGCCGCAACTCCTGAAATATTGCGCATTTTAGTTGAAACGCTTAAATTCTTGAACATGTCGGCTTCATCAATAAACAGCTTGTCTATGCCCATTTCCTCAAAGGTAACCACGTCGTCCTTTATCGGCTTTTCAATAAGCTTTTTAAGCTTAGCTTCATAATCACGTTTTGTGCGCTCCATGTCCTTGACGGTAAAACTCTCGGTATTCTGCTCTTTCATTTCAGCAATGTCATTAATAAGCTCATTGATCTGATCTTTAATGAACTGTTCCTCACGTTCTTTTTGAAACGGGAATTTTAATAAGCTGAGAGTGACCGATAATAATGGCGTCAAATTCGCCTGTTGCAATTTTGGCGCACAATTTTTGGCGGTTTTCTTTTTTGAAATCGTCTTCATGTGCAATTAAAATATTTGCATTAGGGTACAGTGTAAGAAAATCATTTGCAAACTGTTCGGTCATATGATTTGGAACGGCAAGGAGAGATTTATTGTGCAGTCCCAGACGTTTTCCCTCCATGGCGGCGGCTATCATTTCATAGGTTTTGCCTGCCCCAACCTTGTGTGCAAACAGCGTGTTACCGCCGTATAAGGCGTGTGCGACAGCGTCCTTTTGATGTTTCTTAAGGGTTATTTCCGGATTCATTTCTGAAAAAGTCAGGTGAGAACCGTCATATTCACGGGGACGTATAGAATTATACAAAACATTGTATTTTTTCGACCAGATATTCCCTTCTTTCAGGGTCTTTGAATATCCATTCACGAAAAAGCGTTTTCAATAAGCTCCTGTTTCTGACGTGCAAGGAGAGTTTCATCATGATTTATCACGTATTCTGTTTTATCCTTTTCAGGATTGTAAACAGGATCGTAAACGGTAGTATCGATCATGTTAAGACTGTCCTCAAAAATGCTGTATCCGGATTTTCGGGACGTACCGTATGCAGTATTAGACTTGATATTATCCTTATCAAGAGACTTATTCATAACATTCCATTTAGCAGTTGCAGGGTTATGCTGAATTCCTATGTAATTATTGTCTATTCCCAGATTACGGAGAACTTCGGGGTTTCAAAAAGCTCATACATAAATTCCTGAATGTACTTATCGTCTATCCAGGGAGAACCGAGCTTAGCCGTAATATCTCCTGCTTCGATACGGTCTGGCATGGCGGCTTCAAGGGCGGAAACATTTTCAGTAAAATCAGGATTTGATTCAGCCGCACTCTTAGCAACGGCAAGTTTGTTTCTGATGTTTCCGGAAAGATATGCTACGTCTGCGGTTTCCCATGCAGACGTTTCAGGATTTAAGTAAATAACGCCTTTAAGGTCTGAAATTATTTCACTTTTTTCTTTACCGTCCATAAGCTCGGACATGAAATCAAGGTTGACGTCTGCTTTTTCAGAAATGGAAACGGCAAGAGCGTCTGCGGTGGTATCAACGTGCGTTATCCTTACAGGAGGCTGTAATGTACGTTTTGTAAAAATGTCCGATTTACCGATAAGCTTGCCGTCCTTGACCTTTTCCAGTGAAAGAACAAGGGGAAGTGAAACGTCCTCACGGAAAATGTCTCTGTTGGTTTTATCATTTAATAATCCGTTTTTTCTTTGTGAAATCATCATAAAGCTGATTCAGTTCTGTACGCTTTGAAATAATAGCTTCGTCCGAGTAACCCTCAAGGCGCATATTAAGCAGTTCACGGACGCATTTTGAAATAGCTGCTATTCCGATTACACGTTCGTATCTCTTTCCGGTAAACGGCATTTCAGTCATAATAGAATTTTCACGGTAAAATATTTTACCGTCAATTTCAGCGTATGAGAAATTTTTGACCGTCGGATCGGCAGGAATTATTTCAGGTTTAAATTTGTCATTTTTTTTTTCGGAGGGTTTTGCAATAACAGACTTTTTCATCGGTATAATTTCCTTTTTTATTTTCTTTACCGCTTCATTTAAAATAACTTTAAGATCGGAATTTTCAAAAGGAACGACCATAGTACCTTTGCCGTAAAGCTTGTTTCCCTCTACAACTTTTCCTAAAATCATTTCCGGATTTTCAATAAAATAATTGTTAATTGTCAGACCGTCTGGATTTTTTTGAGGTATACACCCAATCGGGCGCAATATCTGTCATTTTTTCACGTTTCCGGAGAAAAATAATGTCGGAGGTAACTTCCGTTCCCGCATAGGATTTGAAAGCATTATTCGGAAGTCTGACAGCGCCCATAAGCTCTGCACGCTGAGAAATGTATTTTCTTACCGACGGATTAGCCCTTGTCAAAGAGTACCGGAAGAAGTGATAAAAGCGATTACGCCTCCCGGACGTACCTTGTCCAGAGTTTTTTTTGCAATAAAATAGTCATGGACCGCAAAATTGTATTTGTCATATCTGCGGTCTGAAATTTTAAAACCTCCGAAAGGAATGTTGCCTACAGCGACGTCAAAGAAATTGTCTGAGAAGTCACGCTTTTCAAAGCCGGTGATCTGAATGTCAGCATCAGGATAAAGAAGCTTTGCAATGCGCCCTGAAACGCTGTCCTTTTCAACTGCGTAAATACGTGAGTTGTCTGACATTGATCCCGGCATTTTACCGAGGAAATTTCCTGTGCCTGTAGAAGGATCGAGAACAGAACCGCCGTGAAAACCCATATTTTCAAAGAGCCGAATATATTGATTCAATAATGAACGGGGGAGTGTAAAAGGAATCAAGAACTGAAGCACGTGCGGCATTGTATTCTTCGTCAGTAAGGAGATTTTTAAGCTCTGAATATTCCGCAGACCATTGTTCATTTTTTGAATCAAAAGCGGCGGACAATCCGCCCCAGCCAACGTATCTGGAAAGTATTACTTGTTCTTCCGGTGTTGCAGGCCGATTTTCCTTTTCAATCATTTTCAGCGTTCTGATAGCTTCGAATTCGCCTTGAATTTCGATTTAGCGCCGCCTTCGATGATAAAATCACCAGTAATTTTGAAGTTTTCAATTTTCATGTCAGACTTCATAGATGTTTTAGCTTGTTCAACGGTTTCTGTCAGTATGGTCGATATATTCATAAAGATCGCTGTTCAGCAGTTGGTTGTATGAGATATTTTCAGTGACGGAAAAAGCGCCGCTGTCCCTTGTGACCGTACACTCGTCGGTTATCCACGGAAATGCGCCTGTCAGCGAAACAACTTCGCTGATATTACCCGTAATCTTATGACGAAATCTGTCACCTACAGTAATCTTCTGCGGAACATCGGGCTTGTTATTTTCTTCAGGATTTTTTTCATCTGATTCTTCAATATTATTTTTTAAATCGGAATTATTATCAGGTTTTGTAAATGTTATTTCAGATTCAGGTATGACCTTACTGCTTTCAATGTTTTCAGATAAAATGCCGTATTCTTTTAAGGATATTCTTTGCTCTTTCCGTATGTATTTTATCAGATTCACTATCTGAATTGTAGTATTTCAAAGTGTATTTTGCATGATATATACGGTCATCTATATCGACTTTGGTAATATATTCGCCTTTGGATACCAGTTCTGAAATTCTTTCAGCGACTTCTTTCCAGGAAAGATAAATTTTTTCTGCCCTCCTCATTGTCATACTTACGGTTAAGAATAATTTCAATGCCTTTTGAATTGTGATTTGCAAAGGCATAAAATTCATTTCCCGAATGACCGCCTGTACCGTACTCGTCTTTAAGCATTTTGGCAAGTTCATTTATAGAGTGGTTTTTCTTAATGAATTCTTCAATACGGAATTTACCGTCCTGAAATCCGCGCCTCTCTCATTAAAGCTGCATAGATTGCTTTTTCTTCTGCGTCAGATTCATAAACTACAGGTTCTCCGAACAGAGAAAGCTGTGACGGTACATATTGGTGATCTTTTGATGTAATTTGCGGCGCAGCTTTTGACAGAATTTTAAATCCCTTTTCATTCATATCCTCTTTGCCATCCGTTATATGCAAGTACATCGGAAGTACCGAGCAGAATACCGCCGAAATCAGGAGCGTCAAGGTCTTTCAGACTGATACTATTTTCACTGATCTGTTCAACTTCTCTGCGTTTACCGTCATAGAGAATCCCATCGCCGACAGATAATTCAGAAACGTCTGGTGATTTCTTTTCTGTGTTTTCAAAGACAGTAGTTTTTATTTCAGATTTATCATTATCTGACAATTCAATAAGTTTGTCAAAATCAAGATTTTTTAAGAACAGTATTCATATGATCAAGAGAATTAAAAAGCTGTTCATCAACGACTCTACCATCCTGTTCTTTTTACGATACGGAATGTTTCAAGATCGGCATAGGCTTCAATACCTGCAAGACCGGTTTCCTCATCCGGGTTTATATGCCAGTTCAATGTGATCCATATTTGAAAAGATTACCGGGAGAGCCAAATTCTTTTTCACAGTATTCATTGATCAAGCGGATAGCCCTATCCATTGGATTTTCTGCTACAGATTTACTCAATTCGCCAATGGCGAATTTTTTCTTTTTCAGCTGTAAAGCTGTGTGCAATCTCCTCCAGACGTTCAATATCAGCTTTGCTGACTGTAATAGTTGTTGTTTCAGTGGTAATTTTACCGGAGAATTTTATTCCGCTTTCCCCAAGCTTATCAGCAATTTTGGCAAAGCAATATCGGTATCATACTTTCTGTAAGTCTTTTTTGCGGAATGTATCTGTACGGAGTATTGCCGATTATTTGTATATCAGTTCTGTCAGAATTTCTTCCTCCGCTGTTTTCAGAAAAACTGTTTTGCAGTTGCACTGTTTTCAGATAATCTCCCCTGATTCTCCGCTTCTTTGTATTCGAACTGTTCTCCTTGAGTTTTTCCACTATCATATCTTCCATTTCGTGTGCCTGAAGATTGACGGCTGTCAGATGCTTGTTCAGTTGATCGCTGTTTTTCAGCCATATAAATTCCTTGGGATCCTGATTGAGAAGATAATTCCTGCGCATTGTTACGTACTTCCGTGAGGGATCTCCTGAAGAAGTTCCTCCGGAATCGGTTTCCAGTACCCCAATGCCGTCTTGTAATAATTCTCTCTCATTTCTTCCGGTACTATGTCGAACTCCGCTTCCGTGAATCCCAGAATCTCTTTTTCCTCCGCCGATTGTCTTTCCGATTCCGCTACCATCTCCAGAAATTCTTTCCTTTCCTGATCCGATATCTGATCTATAGGAACTTCCCTCAGATAAATCGGATAATACCGGAAATTCTCCTCGTCCAGAACGTACGTCCATCCCTTTAAGATTTCCGTATCCGGAAGGTACTCCCCTGCCTTGGGGTTCAGAACGTGTCTCACTCCGTCTATCATTTTCTCTTGTTTCATTATGTTCGTTCCTCCTGATTTCTTCAATTGCATTATGCCTTGTGTTTCTTACAATACTTTCAATTTCAAGAAAAATACTTTTTTTGAAATTTCTGTTACAGCCTGTCCAATTTCTTCAATGGGATATTTACTTGATCCGGTAAGGTTTTTGGGCGATGGCTGTGCTTCTCCCGGACAGCAGCGGTAAAGTATCGAATATGCGGCAGATTCTGCAACTACTTTGTATAAGTCTGATTTATCATCATTTAAATACTTTGCCGTACGCATAAGAGTAATATCGTATAGCTGTTCCTCCAGAGTTTCAGAATCCAGATTATATTTCTCAGTGAGATGTTTGGAAACTGATTCGCTGTAATCAATATTCAGCTGACTGTCATTGATTTCCCCAGACCCAAAGGCAGGGGGAGTACCTTCCGGTGCGGACGTCTGGGTGATGTCAAATAAATAACGTATTTTTCCGTTATGTAATGTAGGAACACCGTGTCCCTGCGGCTCACGGCTGAGACTTCGCCATGAACGTGCGTCCGAACATGCAGTAAACTGAGGGTTTTGCAGATTGATCATTATCTGATCGTCGAATGAATGCTTGTAGTGGTAAGAAGATGTCTGCAAAAATTTCAGCCAGTACTGAGTATCGGAAAGCTTTTTCTTTTTCGGATTTGACAGATTCTTTTATTTCTCTTATTCTTCTGAATTCCATTATACCATACCTTTCATTTATAATCTATATTGTCAATATCAACTGAGTTATAATATTCCTTTATGTATGACTTTCTTTTCGCAAAGCTGCTTCACCTGCATTTCTGGGGATTATTTCTTCAATACAGTATCCTTTTTTATTTATGTCATACTGAGTTTTGATATGGAATTTAACAAGTTCAGAATCTTCAAGATATACGACGAATGAAACGAAACCTTCGGTATCCCGCTTATCGTTGTATATGTACACATTAAAATCTTCAGCGCAGCGCGCTTTGTTTCATAATCAATACCGAATTCACGGCACTGCATGGCGTATTTTTTCATATATGTCATCAAACGACTGATTATATGAATTTTCAATTCCTGAACAGCAGTTGTTGTATGCGGCTTCATCATCTGAAGCAATAGCGTCGATTACCCTGCAAACCATGATTTCAGGACTTTCGGCAAAGCTCATATCTTTTTCTTGTTTCTTGCTGTTTTCTGAACATGAACAGCAGAATATTATTACTCCGGTGGATATAACGGTTAATAGTTTTTTAGTTTCATAAGGAGTTCCTTTCTTTAATAAAAATGTATAGCAAACTGTTGACATTGTATATACTATATGATATAATAAAAAACAAAGGAGTGTGATATTATGACACAGATTAATTTTAGGGTAGATGAAGAAGTAAAAAAGAAAATGCAGAACGAGCATTAAAAAGCAATGGGTCTGACAATGTCTTCAGCTATTACTATGTTTTTGGTGAAAGTTGGAAATGAACAGCGTATTCCATTTGAAATAACAGCTGATCCGTTTTATTCTGATAAAAATATACGTTATCTTGAAAAAATTGTATGCGATATAAATAAAGGTACGGCAAAATTTTTTCAGAACATCAATTGGCAGAGGTAACTGACGAATGAAATTGTTATGGGGGAAGACAGAGCATGGAATGACTATATATATTGGCAAGGACAAGATAAAAAACATTGAAACGTGTCAACAAACTTTTAATGGATATTAGTCGAAATCCTTTTTTGACGGTATAGGAAAACCTGAACCTTTGAAAGGAAATCTAAGTGGATTATGGAGTAGGAGAATTGATGACAACGGTAATAGGATTGTCTATTATATAAGTAATGATATTGTGCATATAATAGCTTGTAAAGGTCATTACGAAGATTAAATTACAATGAAACCTCATTGTTACGTGACTGCTTTGCAGTGGTGCAGCGGTCATTTGTTTTTGGATAGTTTTTTGCTGTTTAAAAGAGGGGATAAGCTGAGGACGGTGTCTGTCGGTAAAACTTCTGGTTAAATTTTCTGCAATACTGCGAAGCTTATCCAAGTCTTTTTTTATTCACTGTGAATGTTGTAAGGTTTGAATAAACCCTGCCGGAGAATGCAACGTTATTTTGCTGAAGCTTATCTGCAATCTGAGAAGCAATAGCGTTTGAGTATTTCAGATAAGACTTGTCCGATATTTCCTTGTATGGAGTATTACCGATAATATCACCGACAGCTTTAGCAGATTGAATTCTTTCACCGATGGGAATTTCTTTCTTTATACCTGTAATGAGTTCGTGTGTACGTACAGCATTTTCAGCAACCTTATTCAAAGATTCATGATTGTATGTTTTGAAATATATATTATTATCTTTGAGCAGTTTGGTAATATCATTGTTTTTTCGATTGACTGTTCCAGATTTTGAATTCTGCCTTCCTGTTCAAAGACTGCCGTATTACGTTCAACAACAAAGCAAAAATTATCATATTTATTGAATCTGTCTAATATTTCTTTTGTATAAGCTGTTTTATCGGGAGAATTAAGATAAATGGTATTTAAAAGCAGTGGGGCATCCGTAACAATAAAATCAACCTTTCCCATAAGCTTATCCATACGCTTTTTGTTGTTCTGCAAGAATGATCTTTTGATTTTTTCACTGCCGTCAAGCATTTCGAAGTTTTTATCCCATACCAATTCTTTGGCATATTCCTGAACATATTCCGCTACAAATCCACGTTTTTTTCAGCATTGAAGTAATGTCCAGACAAGCGGTGGTTTTACCTGCACCGGGACCGCCGAATGCATTTATAACGATAGTTTTATGTACGGGGTTTTCTTTAGGTGAAGAATTATCGGCTTGCTTTTCTTTAGGTGAATTTTCATTGACATTCTGTGATTCATGTCTAATTTCAAGAAGTCTTTCGGCAACAGTAACAAGGTAATCTTCATTATCCTTGAGAAATTCCCTTGCGCTCATTCATAGGATTGTGCATTAGTTCGATCATTCTGTTGACTGTATAGTCGATACGTTCAAAATTATGAAGATATTCGATAAAGCGTTTATCAAGTATCTCACTTTCAGACTGCGGAGCATAGATTCTTCCGTATTCACGTAGGACTCTGAAATAATCGCAAAAAGCATTATATGCAATCGTTTCTTCTCTTTCAAATTCTTGACGTTCAGTCACAATTTTTCTGGCTGAAATAAATTCTTCTTTAGTAGGTTTGTGATTGGGATCAAGTCCCAGACCAAAATCTTCATTAATTTTCTTTAGCGAGCGTCAAGGGGATTTTCGAGGTTGAAAAGTTTTTGAACGAATTTAATATGATCTCCGCCTTCGCCGCGACCAAAGCAATAATAACCCTTTTCCATAATGTGCATGCTGGGAGTTTTTTCGGCATGAAAGGGGCATAAACAGTAACCTCTGCGGTTGATTTCAATTCCGTATCCCTGAACTAAATCGGGGCATACTTAATCTTGCTTTTTATTTCCTTAAAAATGTTATATTCCATTACTTTTTCCTTTCCAATTCTCCATTGGCGAATTTTTATTGACAAATTTATTATTTTACTTTAGTAAATCTGCTACATCTTGCTTTTATGCCTAATTCCTTTCTTGACATTCCACGTTTGTCACGGATTTGCCAGATCATATGATATACAAAGGATTATTATCTGATTGTGAATTTAATAGATAATCCGGCATTCTGTCTGGTAAGCCTATTATCCATTTAACATCTTCTTCATAGATTATTTCTTTTTTTGTTTAATTGGGTAAACTTTACATCCCATTCTTTAAGGAATTCACTTATAAAAGTGGAATTAAACTTAATATAAACATCACCTTTAAATTTACGAAAATCAATACAGGCTCTTTCGTGAAGATTAAAAAGCATATAAATTGCTGAGAGTTCATCATGTGACGGAAGCTCATTTCTTAGAACAAAGGGGTGAACATTAAGCGCTTTTTTTGCAATTTTTTTTCATATCTTTATCTTTTTAGGATTTTTTTTATCATTTTCAAACAATGAGACTTTACGTTCAGCCGTAAATCTGTTAAATCCTGCTTTTATGCCTAATTCTTTTCTTGACATTCCATGTATGTCACGGATACGACGAATCATTGAGCCAACGTAACTTTTTTTATACGCTTTTTGGAATTTAGCCTTTTGGCACTGTACTTTATAAACATTATTTTGTTCCTTTATTAATTATTTTATTTTTGTAAATCTAATTCCTTGCTTGACATTCTATCAGGTAAGCTTACTAACCATTGCATATATTCCTTATATGTTATTTCATGTTTAAAGTATCGCTTATACTGTATATCCCATTGGTTAAGGAAGTCACTTATAAAAGTGGAATAAAATTTGATGTAAATATTATCTTTAAATGTACGGAATGTAATAAAAAGAATTTTCATGGAGGTAAAACAGCATATAAATTGCCGAGAGCTCGTCATGTGACGGAAGCTCATTTCTTAGAACAAAGGGGTGAACATTAAGCGCTTTTGCAATTTTTTTCATATCTTTATCTTTTAGGATTTTTTTTATCATTTTCAAACAATGAGACTTTACGTTCAGCCGTAAATCTGTTAAATCCTGCTTTTTATGCCTAATTCCTTGCTTGACATTCCATGTATGTCACGGATACGCCAGATCATATGACCGACATAGCCATTTTTTACGAATTTGAACTTATACAAAGGATGACCTGATTGTGCATTTAATTCGTATTCAGTCATTCTGTCTGGTAAGCCTATTATCCATTTAACATATTCTTCATAGCTTATTTCCTTTTGGTTTAATTGGGTAAACTTTACATCCCATTCTTTGAGGAATTCACTTATAAAAAAGTGGAATAAAATTTGATATAAACATTATCTTTAAATGTACGGAATGTAATAAAAAAAGAATTTTCATGGAGGTAAAACAGCATATAAATTGCCGAGAGTTCGTCATGTGACGGAAGCTCATTTCTTAGAACAAAGGGGTGAACATTAAGCGCTTTTGCAACTTTTTTTCATATCTTTATCTTTTTAGGATTTTTCTATTACCTTCACACAATGCGATTTTACGTTCAGCTGTAAATCTACTAAATCCCGCTTTTATGCCTAATTCCTTTCTTGACATTCCACGTATGTCACGGATACTCAGATCATATGACCGACGTAGCCATTTTTTACGAATTTGAACTTATTCAAAATTATTTTTTCCTTTCAATTAGCCAATGGCGAATTTAATTATTTTGCTGTTCCTGAAGATTAATTAAATTCTGATAATATTGCAGTTTTTTTCAGCAATGACGGTCTTTTTTTTGACCTGATTATTTTTAACTTCAACTTTTTCAGGCTTGTACTCTAAATCAAGTATTTTAAAAAGATTTTTTTGTTATCTGAGTCAGATTCATAGCAGTCCAGCAGTTCGTCCTGAATATCAAAGGGAAGGGATTCTATGTACTCTACAGATGTTCCGGTAATATCTGCAATCTGGTACTTTGAAATATATTCACTGACTCTTTGCCAAACTGCTTTTTATTTGCTTTGTTAAGAGATTTTCCATAACCTTCGGCAGACAATTTTTCACATAAAACCATAGCTGCGTCAAAATCTCCTACAGTATTATAGAAGCCTACTACAAGATTCATTTCTTCTGTACAAAGTGTATTTTTTCATAATCTGCTATTAACTGATTAATCATTTTAATTGCCTTTCAATTCGCCATTGGCGAATTATAACGATACTGCTGACGTTTTAGTCATATTTTTTTGCTTAAATCAGCAGTTTTGTTTGATTCAGATAACTTGTCCTGATTTTTTTGTGAAGTTCGCCAAGGAGTGATTTTGTTGTTTTTCGTTAAGAGCTGAAGAATTTTCAGCAGTTTTATTAGAATGTTCATGGGCGGCAGTTTTTTTTCTGTCACAGTAATATCGGCACTTTTAACAGATTGTTTTTCAGCGGCAGATTCATTTTACTTTTACAGCTTTTTCGGTAATTTCAGAATTTTGAACCGGTCGCTTTTTTCTGAAATGTTTTCTTTCACGGCGCAGTTTTTTTCTGTTTGAACAGGTTCACGTGAAATATGTATATTCAAATCACTTATAATAGCGAGCATTTGATAATACAACACGGTCTGTAATGGAGGATTCCGAAAGATTAGCAACAATTTCAGCAATAGAATTGTTGACGCTTTCGTTTTACTCATCATTTCTTCAATGTGCTGAGATTTATTTGCAGGAGGTTCAGTTTCAATACCCTGTATACCTTTACTTAATGTCTGATACTTATCAAGCTTTGTTTTAATTTTTTCAATTTTCCGTTCCAGTTTTGTGATTTTATTCAAATAAGATTTTTCTTTGGATTGAAGGTATTCAAGCATTTTAGGGTTATTACCAATATGTTTTTGCATGTATCTGTTAGTTTCAAGCTTAGCATTTAAACTGTCTAATTTGTTTTCAAACTGGTACAGTTCTATTTTCAAGTTTATATTTTGACGAATCGTTAATAGATTTTAAGCAGTTCATAAACTTGTCATGACGAAGCTCAGGATTTTTAATGCTGAAGCTGTGAAAGTATTCTTTAATGTTTTCACAGGTTTTTACTTTAAGCTGCAATTTATATATTTGATTTTCGTTATATTTAATATTAGCTTTGTGTTTTTCAATCTTATTGAACTTTGCAGGAATTTTCTTAGTTTTAAGATTGTGTATCTTATTAATATTTTTATCAATTAACAATTTAATAGCCTTTTCAGACTGGGGATAAGTTTTTGTGCTATGGATTTAAGAAAGATATTTTGCTTTTCCAGTTTTGCAATTCTGGAGTTAAATTTATCAATTTTGCTTTGATTTCTCTGAATTTTTTTCATTGAGAAGTGTATTTTTTTCTTCGAGACTACTGATTCTGTCATTATAGGTATCTAATTTGGAATC